>Ga0209415_10002518_pt1 | contig 34359 bp, 33 predicted proteins | sample PeaSoiSIISIP2007_FD_187696 | JGI IMG/M metagenome (GOLD analysis project Ga0209415, IMG submission 187696) | Peat soil microbial communities from Weissenstadt, Germany - SII-SIP-2007 (SPAdes) (version 2) | ecosystem: Environmental > Terrestrial > Soil > Wetlands > Peat | place: Germany... | reverse complement strand
CTCCCGGAGCAAATAAGTGTCTCCTGGAGTAGTGGCTGTTTGGCACAGCCTGCAGTCAACCGGTTCGCCTGGAGAAAATCCAGGTTATCTGCATCAGACCATGAGCCGGGGAAGTGGCAAACATCTCTGCCGCATCTGCGAACAGAATCTGCATTGGCTCTCAGCAGTTGCAGAGCCTGATTCGGGAATCCTCGGCCTTAAGGCCGGCGAGGATGTCAACTGATGAGGCTTTACCACGGAAGGGATTTTTAGTACAGAGACCGAAGCGGATGAAGGTAGAGAGGCCGCGATTGTGACATGGATAAGCGAAACTACATTCGAGAGATATGTCGTGGCAAAGACCGCAGGAAGATGGTTGGCCGCCGTTGCCTCGAATATGCCGAACAGCGCGGTCTGCCACCGAATTCGGGGCGCAAAAACCATTGAGAGCAACTGCATCGTGATGCCCAGCGCGGCCTAGAACACGATAAAAAAAGTCAGGAAAGAAGTGATTCAAGAACTTCCTTCTGTTTCTTGATCAGCGCGTTGATACCCTTCTCTCCCAGGGAGAGCAGCTTAGCGAATTCCGCTTTTGTGAACGGCTCGCCTTCTGCCGTGCCCTGCACCTCGACGATCTTTCCGCTGCCGGTCATAACCAGGTTCATGTCCACCTCGGCCGACGAATCTTCAGTGTAGCAAAGATCGAGCAGCGGCTTTCCGTCGACGATCCCTACGCTCACGGCAGCCAGATGGTCTTTCACGGGAACCACCTCAATCAGCTTCTGCCTTTTCACAGAGCGAAGCGCGTCCACAAGCGCGACGTAGGCACCTGTGATCGACGCAGTGCGCGTCCCGCCGTCTGCCTGGATCACGTCGCAGTCGATCAGCACAGTCCGCTCTCCGAGGACATTCATGTCCACGACCGAACGCAAAGCACGGCCGATCAGACGCTGGATTTCGTGGGTCCGGCCTCCGACCTTGCTGCGCTCGCGCTGAATCCGCTGGACTGAAGACCGTGGCAGCATTGCATACTCGGCCGTTACCCAGCCCGTACCCTTCCCCTTGAGAAAGGGAGGGACGGCGTTCTCGACGGTGGCCGTACAGATCACCTTTGTGTCGCCCATTTCGATCAGCACCGAGCCTTCCGCGGCCTTGATGTAGTTCCTGGTTATCTTTACCTTACGGAGTTCATCCGCTTTCCTTTTGTCAATACGCATACAGCCTCCCATGAAGAAATTCAATTGAATAAGTATTCTTGGCTCGATTTCGAGGTAAGCCTGTGTGGTCTACTTTATACTGTGCCAGATGCCAACTCATATGAAGACTTCTGTGGGCACCACCGTTAAGAAATAATCGGTTCCCGGCATATTCGATCTTCGGTATGACATCGCTCTGTCCAATGATCAGAGATCAACATGCTTTGCAGGGCTCAGAACCTGCGCCCTACCTATGATAATTTTAATCCGAGTGCTGCTGAAGTGCTATTTAATCTCTTGTCAAGTGTCCATAGGGGAACGTTCGTCAACATTGCTGAAGCAAGCAGATGTACATCGATGAATCCTAACCCTTTGCCCATAAGGCGATGGTTTTCAATGAACCCCATCACTTCTTCGTGCTCCACAACGAGTGCTGTAGGAAGGGCGTTGAGAAGAGAGAGTATCTGTGACCGGTTTTTGAGATTTCCACAAGCAAGTTCCCCGATAATGAACGGATGACTGACAACTTGCCCCTCGTTCAGCAGGTCAATAAGCCCGCTGTTCCCTTGGTGAAAATGATCCACCCACACGGATGCATCCACAAGGACCATGTTACCTGCTTCCCGTTCGCCTGCGGGGTATTGTCTTCAGTCCCTTTTCGGTACCGCCCAGATTGGCCAATCTTTTTCCGCTTTCCATAGCGATCAATGATTCAAGCCCGCGTCGGATGAGCGAAGTTTTCTCCTTGATTCCGGTCAATTTTGCCGCCTTAGCAAGCAATTCGTCCTCAATATTAAGCGTTGTCCGCATACGTCTTCCTCCGCATCAAGATATGCAGTATAACATGCATTAATATGCATTATTTGTATGCAGTTGTCAAGGGGAACCATGCTCTATTTTTTTGGTTGTATCGCTGACCGTACGACGTACGGAGATGATGGGTTTTGATCTGACGAGCAAGCTGTGCACTGAATTTCTGAAGTCTGTCGGGAATAGGGAAAACGTAAGTTTTACATCCAATACCGGATGACATGACACGTTTACCTGAGCACAGGCTGTTAAGTTCGACAACTCATCCCACAAGTTAAAACTGAAAGTACCTTGTCCGGCTCTTTCCGATCGGTTCCGCGGTCCTTAACAGCTTATCCACAAGCTGTTTTGCTTTTTCCACAGCCTTTTCCACAGGGAATCCCTCTGCTATAAACACTGCCAGGGCTGATGAAAGTACGCAGCCAGTGCCGTGAAACTCGCCTTTACGCCGCAATGTGGAAAAGGTGAGCACCGTTTTGCCGCCATAGAGTGTGTCTGCTGCAGGGCCTCTCCTGTGCCCACCCTTTATCAACACATACGACGGTCCACTATCAAGGAGCTTACCAGCAGCGAAATCCAAATCCTGGTCCGATCCGATCGACATTCCTGAAAGGGCTTCAGCCTCAGGGACATTGGGCGTTACTACCAGCGCAAGGGGAATAAGCTTTTTCCTGAGAACCCCAATTGCATCAGGCTGCATCAGCATTCTGCCGGAACTCGAACGAAGCACGGGGTCGATGACCAGATTCCGGACCTTGAACTTTTTTACGGCCTTTACCACGGCATCCACGTTTTGTTTTGTCAGAAGCATACCTGTTTTAATGGCATCGGGCTTGATGTCCGAAAGCAATGCGTCGAGTTGCCTTGAAAGTAATTTACCTGAGAGCGGTTCAGCGCGAAAGACCCCCTCGCTGTTCTGTACCGTGAGTGCTGCGGGTATGGCCATACCGAAGACGCCAAGGGCCTGAAAGATTTTCAAATCAACCTGGATTCCGGCGCCCGACGAAGGATCGGAACCGGCTATAGAGAGGAGTTTTGTCATGTGGATACCGGGAGACGAAAATCAGTAGGCATTAGATCGTGAGTAGCAAACACGAAGGAACGCTGCTGCATATAAGCATTATTCTACCTCCTGTCTATTGTCAACGACCTACTATTTCCCGATCCTTTATTCTAATTTCAATCGGATCAGTTCGAGCGGATCTATCCGTGCGTTCTGGACACGCGCACCCCAGTGCAGACAGGCACCGGTAACCCTCCCGGTCGCGCCGACAAGGCCGATGACGTCGCCTTTCTTTACCGACTGTCCGTATCGAACGTTCATTTTTGAAAGGTGAAAGAACATGGTGTATATGCCCTGGCCGTGATCGAGTATCAGGCTGTTGCCGGAATAAAATAGGTCCTCTGCCAGTACAACGGTTCCGTCGTTCGGTGCACGGACCGGATCGCCCACCTCAGCGGCAAGGTCCACACCGGTATGAGAGCTTTTGGGGATATTATTGATGATCCTGCGCACACCGAACAGGGTCGTGATCTCTTTTCCAGGCAGCGGATCCTGGAAATTTCCATTCCACAGCCGCAGGGACTCCACCGGCCAGATCATTGTCATCTTTTTTTGCTCCCGGTCAGCCCTTGCCTCATCCTCCGGCGAAAGGGTAACCTTGTCTTTGGGGAGCGTGAGACGCTGAAGCGGATATTTCTTTTTGATGATCCTGACTTTGCTGGTATGCGTGGTCCCGTTGATCGAGAGTTCAAGCGGATACATCCCCGGTTCACTGTCCAAGTCAACGCCGACGACCGCCTTCATCGCCTTCCCTGCAGGATTGAAATAGATGAGCCGGCCCGCGAATTTCCCCTCAACGGGACCACCGGCATTTTTCACCGTGATGAGCAGCAAGTCACCGGGACCCGCTTTTTTGGGAGAAAGAATGACCCCGGGCTTCGGGGCCGCGCCAACAGTGGATAGACCGCAAAACGCAGCTACAAAAATGACGATAAGAACTACAATAGTTTTTTTCATAATCTGCCTCGGACAATTTAAAAAGATTCTTTCTGGAGCGACTACCGCCTCGCCTCGTCCTTTTTCAGGTATTTGCTCACGCCCTTCATGGAGCAGAATTCGCCGCACATGGTGCAGACATCGGATTCTTTCGGCATGCTCGATTCGCGCAGCCGCCGGGCCTTGACCGGATCAAGGGAAAGCTCGATCTGTCCTTTCCAGTCCAACGCCTTACGTCGCCGCGCCATCTCGTTGTCCCAGTCCATGGCGCCTTTGACGCCTTTCGCAATGTCAGCGGCATGGGCGGCTATGCGCGATGCGATCACACCCTCGCGCACGTCGTCGAGGTCCGGCAGACGAAGATGTTCCGAGGGCGTTACATAGCAGAGGAAGTCGGCCCCCGCGGCACCGGCTATAGCGCCGCCGATGGCTGAGGTGATATGATCATATCCCGGCGCCACATCGGTTACGAGCGGCCCCAGCACGTAGAACGGCGCACCCTTGCAAAGCTCTTTCTGGATTTTCATGTTCATTTCGACCTGGTTGATCGGCACATGGCCGGGGCCTTCGATCATGACCTGCACGCCCGCTTCATGGGCACGGTCCCGAAGCTCGCCCAAGGTGATAAGCTCCTCGATTTGAGCCCGGTCCGTGGCGTCGGCCAGACACCCCGGCCGCATGCCGTCGCCGAGTGACAAAGTAACATCGTATTTCTTCGCGATCTCGATGAGACGGTCATACTGCGTGAACAGCGGGTTCTCCCGCTCATTACAAATGATCCATTCAAGGTGAAAAGCCCCGCCGCGGCTGACTACGTCCATGATCCTGCCCTGCTTCCTGAGCCGCTCAACGCTCGCCATGGTCACACCGCAGTGCACCGTAACGAAATCCACTCCTTCTTCAGCCTGCTCCTCGATCACACGGAACAGCAGATCAGGATCCATCTCTACAATCGACTTCCCCTGCTCCACGGTTTCGACCGCAGCCTGGTAGATCGGGACGGTGCCGATGGACACGGTGGACTGCTTCAGTATTTCATTGCGAATGCCGACGATCGGCCCCCCCGTCGAGAGGTCCATGACTGCGTCCGCTCCGGCGGCAACAGCTGCTCTCAGCTTTTCTAGCTCGCCTTCAATGGACATCCGGTCCTTTGAGGTCCCGATGTTCGCGTTGATTTTCGTGCGCAGCCCCTTGCCGACGCCGAGCGGCGTGATAGACGTATGCCGGTTGTTCCGGGTGATGACAATCGTTCCTTTTGCCACGCCTTCCATGATGAGGTCGACATTGATATCCTCGGTCCTTGCCACGGCTTCCATCTCCGGGGTCCTGTTCCCTTTACGCGCTTCAAGTATCTGATTCATTCCGCACCTCGATTGATTTCCGATTCTTCGCAATTCACTGGAGCTCCAATTACCTTCGGCCGCATTCAACACAAATAGATCTATCAACAATCTTGATCATTTCGGTTATATTCTTAGCTTTTTTCTTGATATCCTCTGCACCGAAAATCGCCGATATCATGGAAACCCCATAAGCGCCGGCCCACAAAACATGGCCAATATTTCTGCCGTGTATCCCACCTAAGGCGAAAATTGGGATATTTATAGCTCTTTTAACATCTTTTATTGCCTCTAGACCCACAGGATTCCCCATTTTCTGTTTTGACGGTGTTTCAAAAATAGGACCGAAGGTAATAAAATCAGCCCCTTCAGCTTCCGCGGCACGCGCTTCCTCGATATTGTGAGTTGAGACGCCGATCGTCATCTTATTGCCGACTATTTTCCTGACTGCTGAGGCCGGCATGCTCTGATGACCAAGATGGATACCGTCAGCTTCAACTGCCACGGCAATGTCAACCTGATCGTTAATGAAAAGCTTTGCACCGAATTCCTTGGTCAATACTCTGAGCTCCCGTGAGAGGCTGAGCAGTTCCCTCACCGGCAAGTCCTTTTCCCGGACTTGGATCGCCCTCACCCCACCAGAAAGCGCGAGCCTGACAGCTTCTGGAAGCGGCATCTTAATCTGCTTACGGTCAGTAATGAGATATAGTTTGAAATCGACCGGCACCGTAACCTCCTCAGCATCAAAAGGCATGCAGCTTAGGGATTTGCTCACTGCTCACTGCCCAAGGCGATTCTCAGTTTCCTAGCATCCCTTCCAGCGGGCTGCTGGCTGTCGCGTAAAGTTTCTTCGGGATCCGTCCCGCCTTGAAGGCAAGCCTGCCACCGAGCACGCCGTACTTCATTGCCTCCGCCATGGCGATGGGATCCTTGGCACCGGCGATTGCAGTGTTCAGGAGCACCGCGTCACAGCCCAGCTCCATGGCAAGCGCGACATCCGACGCCGTGCCCACTCCTGCGTCCACAATGATCGGCACCTTTACCGTTTCCATGATGATCCGGATGTTGTAAGGGTTTCTGATACCGAGACCGGAGCCGATGGGAGCTGCAAGCGGCATGACTGCCGGGCAGCCAATGTCCACAAGCTTCTTCGCCATGATCGGGTCGTCGCTGGTGTAGGGCAGCACGATCAAACCTTCCTTTACCAGGACCTTCGCCGCCTCCAGCGTGGCTTCGTTGTCCGGAAACAATGTTTTGTCATCGCCGATCACTTCAAGCTTCACGAGCTTTGTGATTCCTGCCTCGGCAGCCAGCATTGCCGTGCGGATAGCGTCCTTGGCCGTGTAGCAGCCCGCAGTATTCGGCAGGATCTTGTATTTTTTCGGATCAATGTAATCGAGCAGGTTTTCCTTGCTCCTATCGATGATATTCACACGCCGCACGGACACGGTCACGACATCGGTCCCGGAAACTTCGATGGCTTTCTTCGTTTCTGCGAAATTCTTGTATTTTCCCGTGCCCACCCAAAGTCGGGATTGGAATTCTATTCCTGCTATGATGAGTCTGTCGTCAGTCATGTTCCATTACTCCTTATGGTTACCTTGACCCCTGTATTTTGAGCTCTGAACACAGAACTTTAATCTACCCCCCTGCCATGAAGCTCACCACTTCGAGGCTGTCTCCCTCGTGAATGGCCATCACGTCGAACTTGTCTTTTCTAACGATTTCCAAATTCAGCTCAACAGCCACCCGTTGATGCTGTATCTTCAAAAATTCAAGCAGCCCCGTGATGGAAATGCTCTCAGGAACTTCTTTTTTCTCGCCATTCAGGGTTATAATCATATTATGAATAAACCATGCTATTTTATAACTGCTGGATATTAAGTTTTGTCCGCAGAAAAAAAACAACAAAGCCGTATCCGAAGATACGGCTGGAAAAGGTTTATACGATGATCATTGACTGGCCTTCCCTACGCCGGTACTACCCGGATCAGGTTCTAAGGGTCGTCCCCTAAAATCAGGACTCTCAGCCATGCGGCTCCCCCAGGTTATGATATACCTACATTACCGTACAAGCTAAGCAAAGTCAACAGAATTTCGGGAAGCTTCAGCCATTCACCAGCTTTACTACAGCCAGCCCGTCTTCGAAGTAATCGATGATGTTCAATGCACCGAATGATTGGTCGATCCTGAACAAGTTCATGAGGTCCAGGCCGAGCGCGTCAGCAAGAATGATCCGGTTCACGCCGCCATGCAGTAGCATGGCGATTTCCTGGTCGGGATGAGATGCCACCTTTTTCTTGTATACCGGAAGGGCCCTGTCCTTCACGTCGAGCAGACACTCGCCGGACGGCGGCCGGTAGTTGAGCAGATCGGCCCTCCAGATTTTGTACTCCTCGGGATAACGCTGCTTTATTTCCTCGGCTGTAAGTCCTTCCCATGCCCCCACACTCCGTTCACGGAGCTCGCGGAGGGGCGTAAATATCAGGCCGAGACTTTTCGAAACGATGTCCGCGCCCTTGAGGGAACGGATGAGGTCGCTGCAGTAAACCGCCGATATGTTCTTACCGGACAGCAATCCCGCCAAGCGGTGCATCTGGTCGACGCCCTTAGTGGTGATGTCGACGTCGATGTGGCCGTTATAGCGCTTTTCTCCGCCGTTCGCCACTTCACCATGGCGCATGAGGTACACTCGCGTCGGCATCGAACTAATTCCCGCCTGAAAAAATCACAAAAATAAGGAACACCAGCACTTCATTGAGTTCGTTCATCGCTCCGATAGCATCGCCTGTCACGCCCCTGAGCTTTCTGATCAAGTAACTCTTCCCGAGGTACGTGAGCAGCAGAACGCCGAAGAGAACACTGACAAACAGCAATATAGAGTGGATATCCAGCCGCACGATCACGAATGCTGTCAGCCCGGCTGCAAGCAGGGATGCGGCAAGCAGGCTGCTGGACCGTATATGGCCGACAAATGCCTTTCCTATCCCGTTTTCGCGTCCGTAGTTTGTATTAAACACCATAAAAGTCTGTGACCAGCGCCCCAGCACAGGAGCGGTCAGCAGCACGGCAACCCGGTCGCTCTCAATGAGGCTGTTGAGACAGAGATATTTCATGAACAGGGAGAAGAAGATGCCGAGCACGCCGGCAGTCCCAAGCCTGCTGTCCTTCATAATGGCAAGGCGTGAGACATGATCGCGTCCACCCATCAGGCCGTCAAGCGTGTCGGCCAGTCCGTCGACATGGAGCGCGCGGGTAACCAGCACTGAGATGAAGAGAATCAAGAGCGTGCTGATCGTTTGGGGAAGTGCTATGACCACAAAAAGCTTATCCGCATTGACCAGGATCACCCCGACAATAAATCCAATCAGAGGGAAATAGCTCATGGATCGCGCCAGGTCGTTTTCCTCGATCGCGTGCTTTTTGTTTATCGTGAATATTGTCAAAAACTGCAATGCAGTTATAAAGTTCTTTATCATCCCCGGTCCCTTATTATGCGTTCCTTATCCGGCAATTACGCGCGCTTGGTGCAGTCCCTGAGCATCGGAGCTTCCCTCTCATGCCTCCCTCTTCACCGGTTCCCCATGCTTCTCCGCAACACCCGCATCGGCGAAGGTGGCCATCTCAGCAAGTATCTTCACACCTGCCTCGACGAGCGACATGCCGAGAGCCGCGCCGGTTCCCTCGCCCAGCCTGAGGTTCAGGTCCAGGAGCGGGATCTGTTCGAGGTGGGCGAGCATTATGCGATGACCAACCTCGACGGACTGGTGCGCCGCGATCATGTATCCTTTGACCAGGGGATTCAGTTCCGCGGCGATAAGCGCGCCGGCGGTTGATATGAACCCGTCAATCACGACGGGGATCCGGTACAGAGCCGCCCCGAGCACGAGGCCGGCGATGCCGGCGATTTCATAGCCGCCGACCTTGGCAAGCACGTCAAGGGCGTCCTTGGGATCGGGGTTGTTTATCGCTATCGCCTTTTTTATGATTGCTACCTTGTTCCGGAGCGAATGATCATCGATTCCCGTACCGCGGCCGGTCACACTCTCTGGATCTGTACCCGTTATGACCGAGACAATGGCCGAGGATGGAGTCGTGTTTCCAATGCCCATATCGCCAGTGCCGAGGAGGTCGAGGCCCTCCTTGTATTTTTCAACCAGTTCTATTCCGGCAATCACCGCTCGTTCCGCTTCTTCCCTTGTCATGGCCGGTCCCTTGGTCATGTTCCTGGTACCGCGGCCGATCTTCCTGATTTCCAACCCTTCCATGGTTTCGAACTCGTAATCGACGCCCATGTCCACGACGATCACCCGTGCACCCACATGCTTGGCGAGAACGTTCACCCCGGCGCCGCCGCGAAGGAAATTGAGAACCATCTGGGGAGTTACTTCCTTTGGAAAGGCGCTTACGCTCTCTTCAGTCACACCGTGGTCGCCGGCGAAGGTGAATATAAGCTTGTTCCTGATCACCGGCTTGTCCCTACCCGTAATGAGGCAGTATTTTTTCGCGAGTTCTTCAAGCCGGCCAAGGCTTCCCTGCGGCTTTGTCAGGTTGTCCAAGCGGGCCTGGATTTCGCTCGTACGCGAAGTATCTACAGGACGAATATTTTTTAACGCTTCCGTTAGTTGTTGCAACGCTCTCTCTCCTTTTTTCTTTAACCGGCTCTTCGCATCGGTTATCTTAATCCTTTTTGTTCTTTATGCATGCCCTAAACCTTGCTCCGCTATTTAAGCCGTACCGGTATTCCCGATGCCGTAAAATAAACCTCGTCCGCCGTCTGGGCGACCTTCTGGTTGAGCATGCCGGCAAAGTCCCGAAATTTTCTTGCAAGCGGGTTGTCGGGAACGATGCCAAGTCCCACCTCGTTCGACACTACGATGCATGTCCCGGCGAAATCCTTGACAGCTTTCACCAATTCCTCGGAGCGAAGATAAACAGCGCCATCACCATCTGTGTGTGCCATGACATTGCTCAGCCAGAGTGTTAGGCAGTCAAGAAGCGCCACCTGGTAGCGGTCCGATAGCTTGCGCAGAAGTTCGGCAACGGCAAGCGGCTCTTCGTAGGTGTCCCAGATGCTGCTGCGGTCATGCCGGTGCTTCTCGATTTTCGCGGCCATTTCTTCATCCAGAGCCTGGGCCGTGGCAAGGTAAGCCCGCTTGCCGGCTAGACCCGTCGCCAGTTTCTCGGCATAGGATGATTTCCCGGACCGGGCACCACCGGTAATGAAAATGATTTTGTTTGCCATGATGGTTCCCCAGGCAATAATAAAAAACCCCCACCTATTTCATCAGGCAAGGGTCACTATGGAATAATTTAACGAAGTTGTTAAACTTGAGCGGGCGACGGGTCTCGAACCCGCAACCCCCTCGACCTGGATGATGATAAAGCAAGTGCTTAGTCGTTGTCAAGAGCTTGTTTAGCGCTCAAACCAGCCGGGATTCAGGCCTCCGGGGCTTTTTACCGCCTCATTCTTATGCCAAGGGTCACTCGCGTCATCCATGAAATTTTTCTCCGGGATCGCTTCCTCAGTTCCGGTGATTTTTGTGGGGTTTTTCCGGTTCGGTGTTCTTGAACAGTTCTATCGTTCCGGTCCGGATCGCGTTTTCGTTTATCTTTCCCTCGGCAATCAACCGCTCAATGCTGCACGTCCTGTTGCGACCATGTTCCTTTGCATCATAGAGTGTCTGATCGGCCTGCCCCAGAACACGGGAGAAATGAGTCGTAATTTTGTCAGTGATGCTCCCATCCCGACGATTTTATCATGTTACTCATCGTCCTGCACGATAACGCTGACGCCAATAAGCATAGACTCGGCCCTGGCCTGCTGAACCGAAGCAATTCAGAAATTATAGGTAAAAATATGCAACAAATATGTTCCTCGTGACGCTGCTGTCGGCATGCGATCCAAATACAACATGAACATTTACATGACATTGTGGCAGACAATGCAGATCTTGTCCGACGGCAGTCGGAGCCTGTGCAGCGCGTCGGCCCCGCTGGCGGAAGGACCATAGAGAATGACGCCCTTTTGATGAGGATTATGGCACGTCGAGCACGTAATGCGGTCTCTGGGAACCAGGGGAATGGTCACTTGTAACCGCTGTTCCTGCTCATCAATGAACCTTCTCATCTCCATCGATGGTGTTACCAAGAAATGCTCTTTGAAGAATAGTGGATTTGCCATGGAAGGATGACAGCGCCAGCAGAGAAAGGCGACATCCGCCCTGAACAGAACATCTCCGGTCCGGTCCGTTGCCGGGTTCGGCTTTACCGAATGGCAGATGAGACAAACCGGCCGCCCGTTTACGTTAAGTATGTTGCCACGGCCGTCTAGCATGATGTGAGGGTCAATCTTCGCATATTGTCTCTGAGCATGACACTTAAAGCAGAACTCCCGCTCATCGACATACGGACCTTCCCGCAGGAGATTTACGCTCCCTAAATGGTCCTCAATGTGGCAGGTCAAACACATGATTTTCCCATTATAAAGCGGGAAAGGGTAGTTGGCAGGTTGAGAAGGAACGATATCAATGGGATGATGATTTTGCCGGTATTTATGGCACTCTAGGCATTTCGGAGACAAGTCGGTTCCTGTCAGACTGGTCGAGGGAAGAGACTGCACGGAAGCAGATGTATCTTGTGCTCGCAGCACATCCGGATAGCCGGATATGAAAACAATGAATAATACGATTAAGCAGCCGCGCGTTAGAAGATACCATCGTGTAAACTTCTCCCTGCTCATACTCACCTCTCTTTTTTACTTTCACGACTACGGTCCTTTTCTGCCTTCTAAAATTATATGGTTTAATTGTACCATTTTCACCGGAGAGTCGGGGACCGCCATGTTTTGCTATGAGCATTCCATCTCCTCGCAGACACTGCATGTCGTGGGTTTTTCTGGACAGGATCTGCATGGCGAATGATCACAGCACTTATGAAAACATGCGAGGATACGCGAGGATGAATTTTCAGAAGCTAAGCGATGTGGCGGATGGACTCGGACATCCCGGACAAACAAAAAATCCGAGAGATAAACCCTCGGATTATAGTATAAAAATGGAGCGGGCGACGGGTCTCGAACCCGCGACCCCAAGCTTGGGAAGCTTGTACTCTACCAGCTGAGCTACGCCCGCTTTTTCGAAAAACATTATATCGGCAGGTCTATGCCTTGTCAATTAAAAAACCGGACGCGCAAGGTCTCCTGGTTTAAAGAACGGTTTGGATATCCTTCTCGAGGTCTTCTTCGTTTCCGAACCCGAGGTACCGTTTCGATATCCGGCCGTCCTTGTCCACAATGAGCATCATCGGAATCGTGCGAACCTGATAGCTTGCCGATACATCATCATTGCCCTTGAGGACCGTGTAGGTCATGCCATTGCTCGAAATAAAGGATTTCACCGGGTCCCATCCGCCCTCGTCAAGAGAAACGGCAAGAACGACGAGTCCCCTGTCCTTGTAAGCGTTGAAGAGCTTCTCGATCCCCGGGATGGAGGCGCGGCAGGGCGGACACCAGGTGGCCCAGAACTCAAGCAAGACAACCTTGCCCCGGTAGTCCGAGAGCCTGACATTTTTCCCGTTCATGTCCTGGAGCGTAAAGTCGGCTGCAACGTTGCCGCCCGACGATGTGGCCTTATTGGTGCATCCGAACAGGACCGCCAGGACAATAATGGCTGTTACCAGATATTTCCTCGACATTTACACGTCTCCTTCGGCAGGGGTCTTCCTCTGCCATGAAAAGCAAAGCTGCCCAGTGCATCGGGCAGCCTACGAAAGCAAAACAGTCTGGACACGGCATGCGGCCGGCCAGGGTACAGTACAGGACATTCTACTTTGCGAGCAATGTGTCAACCTTGGTCTTGAGCTGCGCTTTCGGCACGGCACCGACAACCTGGTCCACGGTCTGACCACCCTTGAAGAACATAAGAGTCGGAATACCCATGATGCGGTACTTGCCGGCTACATCGGGGTTCTCGTCGGTGTTGAGCTTGAGCACCTTGAGCTTGCCTTCGTATTCCTTCGAAATCTCGTCCACGATCGGCGCCACCATCCTGCAGGGCCCGCACCACACCGCCCAGAAGTCCACCAGGACTAAGCCGGACGATTTCAGAACTTCCTGCTCCCACGTCGCACTCGTTACCGCATCTGCCATGCCAGCCTCCTCAAAATTATGTAACCGTTGACACCGGAGCGGACGCCGTTTGCATTTTGATCGCGCCCTCGGGGCAGACGCGGGGACATGCCCCGCAGTCTATGCACTCCATGGTGATCTCCGCTTTGCCGTTCTCGATCTTTATCGCATCGGTCGGGCAAACATCGAAGCAGGTCCCGCATCCGGTGCATTTTTCTATCGTAACTTTAAATTGCATAACAACTTTTTTATTATAAATCATGCATAATTCATTGTCAATAAATTTTCCTCCCGGGAAAGCTCTGCACGCGACTTCAGCAGCAATAAATGCGGCCTCAATGGTAACATCGACCAATGCATTGTCAATTTGCAGGACTTGTGGCATAATCACTGAACGATGAACATCGAGACACTGCCATACGGAAATGCGGGGTTGGAAGAAAAAAAACGCCTCATTGAAGAGGTCATCTCCTCTCGTCCCGGTCCGCCGTTTATGTATAACGATGTCCTTATTCTCGTCCCTGCGGCACGTATGAAGCGGTCCTATGGCCGTCTTTTCCTGGAGGCAGTCGAGCGGATTCACGGGTCAGCCGCCCTAGTGCAGCCCGAGGTGCGAACCCTCCATCAGTTCCTCTATCACCTCTACGCAAAAATCAACGGCCCGCTGCTCATGGATGAGAACAGCAGGCTGGTTCTGCTCGAAGGAATCGTCAAGGAACTGATTACCGGAAAATCCTCTTTTGGTGATCACCCCGATATCCTTGCCCCGTCCCTGTCCGCGGTCGTGGCGGACATGCTCGAACAGCTTTCTTCGGCGGGAATCGCTTCTCAGCAGCTCGCCGCAACGGTCAGGGAAAGCGATTTCTCGGACAAAAACCAAGTAATATTGCTTGTTGATGCCTATGAGCAGTATGAACAGATCATGTCGAAGAAAAACCTCCTCGATCCTGCCCGAACGCTCATGCTTCTCTTGGACCAGTTTGACCCGGAATGGCTGTCGCCCTATTCCCGGATTATTATCGACGGGATCAATGATGTCGACGAGATTCAGGCCCGGCTCATCAGAAAGATTGCGGCCCACCCCGGCTGCACCCTCCTCGTCGACGCCCCATCGGCGGAAAGCATCAGACGCGCAGGCGATCACCATCCACTTCGGCTGACCAAGGACTTTCTCGGCTGCATCGGCCTCTTGCCCGGACCGTCCGCGGCTGCGGCAAGCCCCGAAGACAGGTTTTTGAGCGAGGCGCTGTTTTCGGACAAGCCTTTTGACCGGCAGGCGGAAAAAGCTCCGCAGCCTGCTTCCTTTAACAAGAATATCCGGGTGCTTTCCGCGGTCAGCACCCGGGAGGAGGTATCGCTCATCGCCGGCGAGATAAAAAAGTCCCTTCAGCTGGGCGCGGCGCCGGATTCCATTCTTGTGGCTTTTCCCGCGCTCGATGAGTACGGACCGCTTGTAGAAGAACTGTTCAATGACTTCGGCATACCCTACAACCGGGCGCTCGGCAGACAGCTCAGCACGTCTCCTGTTACCATGTCCATACTGTCTCTGTTTCGCGCGGTCCAGGAGGATTTCTCCGGTCCTTCCCTGATGAGGATCGTAAGTTCGCCCTTTCTGAAATTCGGCGAACACCCACTCGTGGCTCCGGCTCTGGACCGACTCATGCGGGACCGGCGTATTCCCGGAGGAAAGTATAAACTGCTTTCGGCGCTTCGATATCAATCCCGTGATAACGGAGGCGGAGACATCCTCACGGACCTTATGACCGATCTGTTCAAAGCCCTCGAACCCTTTTCTGCAGACGAGTCAGAGCCCCTCGCCCTTTGGATGGAAAAACTCGCCGACCTCATGGCTTGGTCAGACATCGGAGCGCGCGTTGAGGCCATTAAAGGCCCACTCAGCAGTAATTCTCAGGCTTATAAAAAGCTGACTGAAACGCTGGTGTCCCTCGGCCGCGCGGGCAACCTTTTCCCCGAATACCGTTACACCTTCGGTGAATGGCATTTTCTGCTGAGAAAGACGTTCATGCACACCCGGTTCCAGGTTCCCCCGGAAGATGAAGGCGGGGTCCAGATTCTGGGCCTAAGCGAGAGTAGAGGCCATGCATGGAACGAGATCTATCTCGGCGGCCTCACAGACGCCAAATTCCCCCAGCGTCTGCCGCAAAACATTTTTCTGCCCGAAGCCACCCTCGAATCCCTTGGCGTACGCACGCTCGAGCGGTCGCGCATGGCCGCGGCCCATCACTTCTACAGGCTCCTGCTTTCAGCGGCGAGCGTGACGCTCAGCTATCCGGAAAATGAAGGAGACCGGCCCGCGGTGCCGTCGCCTTTCCTGGAAGAGCTTGCCCCGCTCAGAAAAGCCGGTCTGATCAATAGGGGAGTTGAGAAAGCCTCGGGCATCCAGTTTAGCCTGAAGATCGAGGAGAGCCGCAGCATCCCCGAGCTGGCCAAGGCAATCGCTATCAACGGCTACGACCGGAGTCTGTCAATCATTCTGAACACAAATATCAAAGGGATGGCCGGCATCCAATCGGCGCTCGACTATCATCCGGCCGAATCAGCTTCACCGCTTGTCCTGCCGCTGAAACGAGAATTTACCGTTACGGAGCTGGACACCTACCTTAATTGCCCCTATGACTACTATGTCCTCAGGGTTCTCGGCATGAAGCCGCTTGCGGAAGTGACAGAGGACATTTCTCCGCTCGATCGGGGCAGCAAAGTGCATGCGATCCTGCGAAATTTCTATCTTTCCTGGAACAAGGCCATTACTGGGGAAAACCGTCGGGAAGCCCGTGTTCTCTTGGGCAAGCTGGCAGATTCCGCTTTTAATGCTGAAGCCGACACGTTCCGCAACCGGCGCGACAAGGAAATGTTTCTTGCGATCATGGCCGAACGCTTCCTCGACGCCGAGGAAAAATTCTGGCAGCAGGGAATGAGGCCGGCATACCTTGAGTGGAAAATCGAAGGATATCGTCTTGTTCTGTCGAATGGAACGGAAGTCGAGCTCTCGGCCAAGATTGACCGCATCGACGTTGATGAAAGCGGCAACTTCATGATCGTAGACTACAAGACGGGTAAGTACCCTCAGCCGAAAATGAGCGCTGATCAGGACATCTTCCAGCTTCCGGTCTATGCCGCCATGGCCCGGACAGCGCTGAAATCCGGAAGCCCTGTCCTGAACATGCCCATCGGACTCGTTTATTACGACTTGTCGGGAAGGATCGGTGGGGCCGCGCGCGACGTCGTGCTCTTTGACAAAGAAGTACTGAGCGACCAGCCATCGTCAAAACCCAAGGCCAGCCCCAGAAGCGCTGAGGAATTCGAGGCAGTTTTAAAACAAAGCATGGGCAAGGCCCGCAAGGCGGTTGAGGGAATTCTCGCTGGCGACTTTTCACCCAAACCGCAAGATGAGAACAAATGCCGGTACTGCCCGAACGGCATCATGTGCAGGAACGAGGAACGATAGGCGCAGGATCCCGGGGCCACCTCGTCAAAAAGAGGGACATGACCGTCGAACTTCACAATCAGATCACAAAAAAAGCCACTGATACCGGCAAATCCGTGCATCTTTCCGCCTCCGCCGGATCGGGCAAAACGCGTGCGCTCAAAGACCGTTTTCTAGCTTTGCTCGATGTTCTTGACAATCGCGGTCTCCACATCGATCAGGCCGTGGCCATCACCTTTACGGACAAAGCTGCCGCGGAAATCAAGGAACGCGTTATGCGCGGTCTGCCCGAAGCCATGCTCAAGAAGATCATTAGGGGCAGGCAGGACCTCCGCATCTCGACGATCCACTCCTTCTGTATGAACCTGCTGAAGCGATATCCGATCGAGGCGGGGCTGCCTCCGGACTTCGGTGTTCTTGATGCGCAGGATCAGGGGTATAAGATTCAGAAGTCGATCGAAGACGCACTCGAGATGTCGGTCCACGATCAGGAGCTCATGGCAGCACTTGGGGGGTTTTCCGCCGACGACCTCGTCGCATTCGTCGGATTTCTGCTCTCGATCAGGACAAGGCTGAAGCGCATGGAAATCGACGCAGGGGGGGCCCATGGTCTGCTTCTCGGCGTGCAATCAGCCATGGGCATAGAGCATGACGAAGCTGAACTTCGGAGGCTGGCAACGTCGGCTGAATGGAAAGCGGGTTTTCGGGAGATGGAAATCATCCTGCGAACCCGGCAGGACCTCTATGAGCGGAACAGGGGCGCGGACCATCTTCTCATCGCAACCGCGCGGGACATCGAAGAGGTATTCAAAATCTCCACGTCCTTTGTTCCTCTCTATTTCACGACAGAAGGCCAGCCTCGCAAAAACCCCGCGATCGCGAAAAAGGCGTTCAGCGGGAAAAGCCGCGATGCCTACGAGAAGGCCTACTTCGCCTGCCGGGAAATGCTGGTCCGTTTTCACAGACTTTCCTCGCGAATCAACGCGGGCCGCAAAGTCCTCAGCCTGACCACCCTGTTTCAGCGAGCTGAAAAAAACTACCAGGAATCGAAACTCCGGGAAGGTTTGCTTGACTTTGATGATCTCGAAATCTACGCCTATCGCCTTCTACAGGGCAAGGATTCTCCGGACATCCTCTACTGGCTAGACAGGAAGATACTCCACTTCCTTGTGGATGAATTTCAGGATACCAGCGACATTCAGTGGGCGGTCCTGAGCAGACTGACGGAGGAACTCTTCGCGGGCCTAGGGGCGGACAAAGGCATGTCTCCCACACTTTTCGTGGTCGGTGATGAAAAGCAGTCCATATACCGATTCCGCGAGGCGAATTACCGGCTTATCGAACTCGTCCGTGAAAAAATGGCCAGGCTTCTCCCTGCCGACGCATGCAACATCCTGACGCTTCATACAAACTACCGGTCCACAGAGCAGGTCATAGAAACCGTGAACAAGGTCTTTGCTCACCTCTGGGAAGAGTCCTACCAGCGCTCGGAAACGGACCGAACAGGACACCGGGGTAGCGTAAGGCTTGTCGAATTCGCACCCGGGACCCCGGATCAGACCGCGCCGGAGCTGACGGAAGCGAATGTGCTTGCTCGGGAAATCAAGGCGCTCATCGGGAGCAACACTGTTGTTTATGAGAAATCTCCGTCTCCTGGCAACGGCGACAATGATGCCGCGAAACCTGACGACTGGCAGACCCACCCTGCGGAATACGGAGACTGCGCCATACTCATCCAATCGCGCACAAAGCTCAAGGAATACGAAGCGTCGCTCCAAAAAGAGAACATCCCCTTTCGCGTCGTCGGCGGCATCGGCTTCTACGAGGAAGATGAAGTCCAGGCTCTCCTGAATGTTCTTTTCTTCCTCTGGAACCACGATGACGAGCTAAGCCTTGCCGCAGCACTCAAGTCGCCGCTCTTCGGATTGACGGACAAGGATATTTTCGATCTCAAACAGAACGATGGCGGCATGGTCGACTTACTTCGTGAGCGCAGGCCTGAGACGGGTGAGCTTTTTCGGAGATGGGAGAGGAACGCGGGCCTCGCTCCTCTGGCGGGCCTGATTCATGCCATTATAGAAGACACCGGCGCCTATGTCCGTTTCGGGAAGCGGAACCCACAGGCGATTTTTAATATCGACAAACTGCTCGACACGGCGCGTGAATTCGACAGCCGAGGCTACACGACGCTCCAGGACTTCGTCGAGCGGGTAAAAAACATCCGTGACTCGGAGCAGCGTGAGGCCGCCGCTGACCTGAACCTGCCGGGTTCTCAAGGCGCGGTGAGCATCATGACCGTGCACAAAGCCAAGGGACTCGAGTTCCCCATCGTGTTTCTCCCCGGAATGAACCAACAGCCGAAGTCAGCCGCAATGGGCCCTCTTGTTCTTGTCGAAGGCGGCAACGGCTTGCGGATGGCTGTCAAGGCCGGGGAAAACCCCTTGTACGACGAGATGTGGGAACGGGAGAAGGAGGAACTGCGGCGCGAGCATCAACGGCTTTTGTATGTTGCCATGACCCGAGCCCGTGACCACCTGATCATGATCGGCGCGCACGCGCCGGGGAAACTGCCGATAAAGCAGTACACATGGCTGGATTATCTCCATAGGGCTGCACCGAAGCCGTTGTTCGAGGGAGAAGCAACATCGCAGGCAGGTCTCGTGATCCGTGCCTGGCCCCATCCCTCCGCAGGCGTTCCCGGAAAAGAACCCTCATCCCCCCTTGCGGAAAATTCGGTAATGAACCAGGAACCCGAACGTCCGGCTGACATCAGGCGCATCATATCCAACATCTCCCCCATCCCGCACTCGGAAACAGTCGAATGGAAATATGCAACGGACTTCATAGACCATTCCCGGGAAGAATCGCTGGAAAAGTTCATGCCTGCGATTGGGACGACTACCGTATCACCGCTCACGAGGGGAAGTGTGCTCCACCGTTGCCTCGAGACGCAAGTAAAAACAGGATTGTATGATCTCGCCCGCATTATTACAGAGTTCCCCGACATTACCGGCGTGGATATTGTCCGGAAGTTTACAAACGATGTTCAAGCCATCCTGGGCAAGGTCCTGGCGAACAGGGAGTTCGCATGGGTTTTTGAGCCGTCGTCCGGTTCATACTCAGAGCTGACCTTCCTGTACAACAGAGGAACCGACCTGGTGAGCGGCATTATCGACCGCGTTGTGATCAGGGATAATAAGGGCTTTGTCATCGATTACAAAGCAATTCTTCTAGACAGCGACGAATCCCTTGCTGCGTGGAAAGCCCACTACCGGCCGCAGATTCAGATTTACTGCGAAGCAGTCAGGGAAATGTTCAAGCTTCAATCCGTAGAAGGCTACCTTCTCTTTCTCGACAGCGCCCGTCTCGAATTAACGGTCCAGCTCTAGGAACATGCCTTCCACCTGTCCATTTTAAAAAAATCGTAGTATATTTATCTATGAGAATGTTATCTAGTTTTTTTAAGAGAGCAACCAACTTTTCTGCTTCTTAGGTGTCAGATAAGGATGTATTTGCGATCACAAGAGGGGCCTGGGTATACACCATGAACTATAGACATTTATCCCATGCAGCGAACAAGGAGGATTCAAAAGATGAAGTATTGTGAAAAACCTATTTTAGGATGTAAACAGTTCAGCGCGATCATTCTCGCGGTTGTCTTAATGGCCGCTTTGTCGACATCCGGTTCGGCTTTGGCAAAAGAACAGGTTGTTTCGCGGGAATCGTCACAGTTGCTCGGCAAACTAAGCAATGCACTGGCCGAGGTTGCCGAGATTGCCAGGCCAGTCGTTGTAAATATATCCACAACCTCAACAATCAGCGAGGAAGAAAATCCCTTAGGTGACATGTTCAACGATCCTTTTTTCAGACATTTTTTCGGGGATCAGGGCAACCCGGGAAAGAAGCGGAAACATAAATCTTCGGCACTCGGTTCCGGCGTCATTGTATCTCCTGACGGCTATATTCTGACAAACGACCACGTCGTAAAGGGCGCCGATGAAATCAAAGTGATTCTCTTCGACAAACGGGAGTTCAAAGGCAAGGTCGTGGGCACTGACCCAAGAACCGACCTCGCCGTCATCAAGATCAATGCCAAGGATCTGCCTACCATCAAAATCGGCGATTCCAGCAAACTGAAAACCGGTGACATCGTCCTGGCCATCGGCAACCCCTTCGGTTTGAACCAGACCATCACGATGGGTATCGTAAGTGCCGTGGGCAGATCGAACATCGGGCTGGCCGATTTTGAGGACTTCATCCAGACCGATGCGCCCATCAACCCAGGTAACTCCGGCGGGGCGCTGGTGAATTCGGACGGGGAACTCGTGGGTATCAATACGGCAATCTATTCGACGAGCGGCGGCTACATGGGCATCGGTTTTTCCATCCCCTCCGATATGGCGAAATCAGTGATGGACAGCATAATCAAATATGGGAAGGTGATCCGCGGCTGGATGGGCGTCAGCATTCAGAACCTCACCCCCGAACTGGCTAAATCGCTGGGCTTTAAGGAAACCGAGGGTGCTCTGATCGCCGGCGTCGAAGGCGGCAGTCCCGCGGATAAGGCGGGCCTCAAGCAGGGCGACCTGATCGTGGATATGAATGGGAAGAAAGTCGTCGACTCGACAAGCCTCAGGAATATGGTCGCAGCATCGGCTCCGGGAACCAAGATTGACATAAAGATCATCAGGGAAGGAAAAGAGCAGACCATATCGATGACGCTCGGTGAATACAAGGAGAAAAAAGTAATAAAGAAAGCGGAGTACGAAAATGCTCTCAAGGACGTCACGGTGGAGGAACTCAACCCCAGCATCCGGGAGCGGCTTAATCTGCCGGAGAACCTGAACGGCGTCGTGATTACCGGCGTCAGTGCCGACAGCCCTGCCCAGGGGTTGCTGCAGGCGAACGACGTGATCCAGGAAGTGAACCGCCATGTGATACAAAACGCTCAGGATTTCGAACAGATTGTGTCCAAGATCGGTGAGCATGATACCGTGCTGCTGCTCATCTATCGGGAAGGCGGTTCGATTTACCTCACGATCAAACCCTAACATCATGAAGATCGTCCCGGATTCGACCCCGGGTGACCGAAAGCGGTATACTTGGAGTAGAACACGGCTTGCGACAAGTCATCAGGGACACAGGCTGAGCACGGAGGTGAGTATTATGAGATTGCGCATTTCACCGGACATGGATTTCTACCTGGACATGGACCTTCAAGGGGTGACAGAGAAAACAAGGGATTCCGACATTCAGCAGTACGAGAAAGTGGTTTTCGATGAATTCATCAACAGGATGAAAAAGGCCTTCCCCGAAGGAGATTTCAGAGTCTACACCTTTGACTTCAACCTCGCGCGGGAATCGAAAGCCAAGGCGGCGTGAACAAGACAGTTCAGAGTTCGTAGTTCAAGGTTCAGAGGAGACGGAGAATTCATAAGATCTTTCGTCGTATTACCTTTATCCATGAACATCGAACTCTGAACCCTTTTTTTATTTATACAGAAACGGTCCCTTCCGATCTTCATTGAGAAAAAGATAATAATGGGGCAACAGGTAGGCGTCCATAATCATATGCCTGCTCAGGAGCCTGGCATATTTATTATTATGCACGATCTGCACGATAGTGAAGTTTTCAAGAAGCATCATCTGGATGAGATCGTTTATCGAGATATCTCTGTCAGCCACCGTGGGTTCCTTGGTCGTTATCCGCTTTTTCGCTGACTACGGGCAGCCCCGGCTGGCCGCTGGAAATGATTCGGTGTCAGCATCTTTTACCGTTGTATCCTGTCCTATAGCAAGCTTCCCACGCGTAATATGCCAAGCTCGTATAGACATAGTATTTCCCTTCTTTGATTCAATCTCCGCAAATAGACGAACACTCACCGGCGATCTCTTCCGCAGACTAACCACGAAATTATAGCACGATTTCCTGCTTGCAGGCCGAGTTAATCAAATGCTAAGAGGATCATTGGCGATTGTTCGAACCGGAGGCCCATCCGATTTTCAATCCGACGCCTACTTCTTTTCAAATGAGCCGCTCTCGTACGCTGTTCATTGACTCCTCAATGAAACATGCTAAAATCAATAAGAGGTCAATCATGAAAGAATATGACATAATCATTATCGGCTCCGGAAGTGGTACCAACCTTATTGATGACGCTCTGCAACACAACAAAACCGTGGCGCTCGTGGACAGGGGCCCGGTTGGCGGCACATGCCTTAATGTCGGCTGCATACCGACCAAGCTCATCGTATTTCCCGCAGACCGCATTATGGAAATCCGTGAAGCGAAGAAATTCGGTATTACCGCCCAGATCGGGAAAATCGATTTTGCAGCGATCATGGCCCGAATGAGAGCTTCTGTCAAGCAGAGCCATGATCATATCCAGGAGGCCCTGGGGAAAGCCAAGGACTTTGATTTCTACTTCGGAGAGGCGCAATTTACCGGGGATTATACTCTCCAGGTAAATGACAAAGAGATCAGGGGCAAAACTCTGTTCCTAGCTTCAGGCGCCCGTCCGTTCATCCCGCCCATCAAAGGCATTGAAAGCATCGAATATCTCACGAACGAGACAGCACTCCAGCTTATGGAACAGCCGGAGAGTCTGGTCATCATTGGCGGCGGCTACATCGCCGTTGAGTTCGCCCACTTCTTCGATGCCATGGGCACGAAGGTGACGATCATCCAGCGGAACAACCGGCTTGTCCCAGAGGAAGAGCCAGAGGTGTCGGCACTCCTGAATACTGCTCTGTCGCGCCGAATGACGGTACATACCGATACCGAAGCAACCGAGGTCCGGCAGACCGGGAAAATAACCACTGTGGTCGTCAGGGAGCGGAATACCGGCAAGCAAAGGGAGATTACGGTCCAGCACGTTCTCATCGCGGCGGGCAGAAAATCCAATGCCGATGCCCTGATGGTCGGGAACACGGGCGTGAAAACGAACGAAAAAGGTTACATCATTGTGGATGAATTTTTTGAGACGACGAAAAAGAACATCTGGGCTTTCGGGGACGCCATCGGTAAAAAAATGTTCCGTCATGCGGCTAACCACGAGGCGGAACTGGTGTGGCATAATGCCATCCATGGGAAAAAATCGCGGATGAACTACCTGACCGTTCCGCATGCCGTGTTCTCGTGGCCCGAAATCGCGTCGGTCGGTCTGACGGAAGAACAGGCAGTCAAGATGGTGGGGCTGAAGGACTTGCTCGTAGGCAGAGCTATGTACTCCGACGTGGCTCGTGGAGAGGCGATGATGGAAACCGAGGGGTTTGTGAAAGCGATCATACACCGGAAGACAGCAAAGATACTGGGATTCCACATCATCGGCCCCCAGGCATCCATCCTGATCCAGGAGGCTGTGAATGCCATGGCCGCAGACGGAAATATCTGGTCCATTGCCAAAGGCATCCATATTCACCCGGCTCTTTCAGAGGTGATCCTGAAAGCATTCGGGAAGCTGGAAGAATCATCGTGATCGAAAGACAGGTGAAGCTGTATGACTACTCACTTGTCTTGTAATCTCACTCGAATAATCATAAAGGGGGTGGTCCTGAAGATCGGGAATAAGCGGAAGGCAGCGAATCAGAACGTCACCCCGTAAAAAGCCAGGATTGAAATTCCTTCGGAGCTTAGTCTTCAGAAGAGAGAAACAACGAATTCATGTGCCCGAGCCGATCGGGAAGCCGCGGCTCTTGTGCAGAAAAATACGGCGTCAAGCACTGCTGCGCATGAACGACTCTCCGCCTTTCTCATTTGTCCGTTCGCTGTAAATGAATCGCCATTTTGTGGACATCCTCAGCCGCCTCCATGATGCCCTCGGCAAGGGTGGGATGGGCATGAATCATGTTGCCGAGCTGCTTCGCGGTTGCGCCCATCGTGATTGCGAGGGCTCCCTCATGGACGAGGTCCGTGGCATGAGCGCCGCACAGGTGCACTCCCAGCACTTTGTCCGTTGCCTCATCGGCAATGATCTTCACCACACCGGTGATTTCGCCCATGGCGTGAGGTTTGCCGAGGCCCCGGTAGGGAATTCTTCCAACCCGATACTTGATTCCCTTTTCCTTTGCCTCCTGTTCCCGAAGGCCCACGCTGCCGATTTCCGGCATCGTGAAGATGCCCGCGGGTACCGCGCTGTAATCCATTTTTTCGTTTCCGCCGAGAGCATTCGCAGCAGCAACCAGGCCTTGAGCGGAGGCTACATGAGCGAGCAGGATTTTGCCAGTCACATCGCCGATGGCATAAATGCCCGGCACGTTCGTCTCCATGTTCTCGTTCACGAGAATCTCGCCTCGCCTGCCTGTGGCCACGCCGATGGCGTCGAGTCCCAGATTTTCCGAGTTCAGGCTGCGGCCGGTGGATACCAGGATCATCTCCGCCCTGGCCTCTTGTCCGTTCGAGAGGGTCGCCGTCAGCATCCCGTCGTCCGCCTTCTCCACCTTTTCAACGCCCGTATTCGCAATCAATTTGATCTTGGACTTCTTGAACTCACGTTCGATGATGTCGGACATGTCCTCGTCTTCCGTTGAGAGGGCGCGAGGCAGCATCTCCACCATCGTCACTTCCGCGCCGAAGGACCGGTAGATGAAGGCAAACTCCGAACCGATCACTCCTGCTCCCACAATGAGCAGGCTTTTGGGAATGCGCTTGAGCAGGACTGCGTCATCGCTCGTGATGACGTTCTCACCGTCAAAGGGGAAGCCCTGAAGCCTTGCTGGACGGGAACCTGTGGCGATAATGACTTTGTCCGACTTCACATCCATGGTCGTCCCGTCGCTCTGGACGACCCTTACCACGTCGGGAGAGAGCAGTGATCCGCGGCCTTCGATCAGGCTGACGCCCCAGCTTTTAAACAATCCACGGATCCCCTTCACCTGTATGGAGACGACCTTGTCCTTGCGTTCCCGGATTTTCCCGAGGTTATAGCCTACCTCGCCGGGCGCCTCGACCCCGAATTCAGCAGCGCGGCGAACATGTTCGAGTGCCTCGGCAGAGGCGATGATGGTTTTGGTCGGAATACAACCCCAGTTCAGACAGGTGCCCCCCACTTCCGCGGTCTCCACCACGGTAACCTGTGCGCCCATTTGCGCTGCGCGGATCGCCGCGACGTACCCCCCTGGTCCAGCACCGATAATCGTCAATTTCACAGGCATGACATGCTCCTTGAACAAAACAAGCCGGATTAATACTGCATTGTACCACAGATCATGAACGAAAATCTTTGAACAAAAAAACAATGCAGCATCTCAGGTCTATGATGCTGTATTGAATTCCTCTGCACCCTTTGCATCAAAAATTGTTCTTCCTCAAGAAAAAAGGGAGAGTATATACTCTCCCTTTCGGTCTTTGTGCAATCAGGGAAACGCTCGCCCCGTGTTCCTACTTTCCCTCTTCTTCCTTCAAAAACTTTTCGTATTCCGACTTGCTCATCAAATCGTTCAGCTCCGTCGGATCGCTCATGTCGACAACCACGAGCCAGCCGTTGCCATAGGGATCTTCATTGATAATCTCCGGTGAGTCGGCAAGGTCCTCATTGACCTCAACGATTGCGCCCGATACGGGGCTGACCACGGGTGACGTAGCTTTAGTGGACTCGATCTCGGAGAGCTCCGAGTCGGCGTCGATCTCTGTATCTGCTTCCGGCAGGTCGATGTATACGATATCACCGAGCTGCTGCTGCGCATAGTCGGTGATGCCGACGGTTGCACGTTTGCCCTCTGCCCGCACCCACGTGTGCTCTCTGTGATATTTTATATCATCAGGATTCATGTTCCCCTCCCAGAAAAAAAACAACGTGAAAATTACATTGAATGAAGAATGCGTTTGTTTTTAGCCTATGCGCGAAATTTTGTCAAGCAAAAAAACGGGAGATGGTTTCCGCACGCGGCACGCGAGCGCTGTCCTGCAGAATCGGTTACATGCGATAGGAAAGATTCTCTGCCGTGCGCTTCTCAGGAATAGTATACACCATCAATCGACCTTGTGGTGCAGGCGGGCTAAAAAAAAAGGGGGATGCAATAACGCATCCCCCTGCAACGTGTGGTTTCTCGAGCAATAACGATTTATGATACGGAGACCGGCTCTTTTGCTTTTCCGGGTTTGGCCTGAGCGGCCGCCGCTGAAGAGGATTCCACCATGGTAATCGCTTTCTTGGGACACCGCGATTCGCACATCCGGCAGCCAATGCACTTCTCCTGATTGACCACGTGAAGCGACCGGATTTCTCCGGAGATCGCGTTCACGGGACAGACCTTCTCGCACACGTCGATGCCCACGCATTTTTCCGGATCGATATAAGCCTTCGGCCGTACGGGGATGTAATCGTGAATAGCGCTTGTAGGGCATTTTTTGACGCACAGTCCGCATACGATGCACTTGCTGTGATCGATACGAGCGAGATTGTTGTCTATCTTGATGGCATCGACCGGGCAGGTCCTTACGCAGATACCGCAGGCGATGCAGCCGACCTGGCACTTTTTCTTGACATCAACGCCCTTGTCCCTGCTGTGACAGCTGATGACCACCGCTTTGGAAGTATGCGCCAGTTCGATCACCTGCTTAGGACAGGCGGCCACGCATTTACCACAGGCCGTGCATTTTTCGAGACTGATCAGCGGCAGATTGTCGGCACTCATCGTGATCGCGCCAAAAGGGCATGCTCGCATGCACGTGCCGTAACCCAGGCATCCATACTCGCAGGATTTGTCTCCGCCTGCGGCAAGCACCGCCGCGGTGCAGTCCTGCACGCCGGTGTAAATGAACTTCCTTTGGCTGAGCGAGTTGCCGCCCTGGCAAAATACGCGGGCTATCTTGGGCTCAACTTTTTCAGCCTTCTTGCCGGTGATCTCGGCGATCTTTTCAGCCACCGCAGATTTGCCGGGGGCGCACATGTGCACAGCCACATCGGGGTTTCCGACTACGGCTTCTGCATAGCCCATGCAGCCCGCAAATCCACAGGCTCCGCAGTTGGCGCCCGGAAGCGTTTCCCGTACCTTTTCCACTTTCGGGTCCACCTTCACCACGAATTTCGCTGCGACGATGGCGAGCGCCACACCGAAAACAATGCCAAGCCCTGCGAGCACAATCAACGCCGTATATACGGTGGTCACCGGGACGGTTCCGGTCGTCGCCGTCGAACCTTCGACTGCGATGCGTGGGACGATGTTGTTGAAAAGAATACTCGCGGCGCGGTTCAGAACCTGCAACAGGATATTCGTCATTTGTTCATACATAGTTTAAATACCTTCTTCGTTCAGATTCTTACAGTGTGATCATGCCGGAAAAACCCAGGAATGCAAGGGCGATCAGCCCGGTCAGAACGAATGAAATAGGAAGCCCCTGGAATGACTTGGGCACATCGGCAAGTTCCAGTTTTTCCCGGATGCTCGCCATGATGATAAGCGCTAGGCTGAAACCGAGCCCCGATCCTACGGCGAGCGCCATGCTCTCAAAAAGGCTGTAATTTTCATCTGCGTTGATGAGCGGAACAGCAAGAATGATGCAGTTCGTCACGATCAGCGCAAGGTAGATACCCAGCTTATAGTACAGCGCGGGGGCCACTTTTTTCATCATCGTGTCCGCCGCCTGTACGAATGCGGCGACTGTTCCGATGAAGATCACGATCTTCAGGAATCCCAGGTGATAGGGGACCATTACATAGGTCCAGATGAACCAGTTGAGGACCGCCTCGACCAGCATGACGGCGGTAAAGGTGAAGCTCATTCCGACCGCTGTCTCCATTCTTTTCGTAACACCGAAGAAAATGCAAAGGCCAAGATACCGGGAAAAAACGAAGTTGTTGATGAGCGCTGATGCGATAAAGATTGTCAGAACATGCTGCCACATAGCATTACCTCCGGTAATGAGTCTGAAGAGTTCATTGAGTCTAACGAGTCACTCAATAGACCCCCGACTCCTAATGTCCCCCGCTGCTCGCTCCCGCGCCGCCGAAGAACCTGCGATCTATCCAGTTGAGCCAGCCCATCATAAGACCCATGGCGAAGAATCCGCCCGTCGGCATGATCATGATGAGAAGCGGTTTTACAGGCAGAATATGGGCGCCCCAGAGCGATCCTTTGCCCAGGAACTCCCTGAACACGCCGAGCAGCATAAGCGCGAGTGTAAAGCCCAGTCCCATTCCCACTCCATCCACGAAGGAAGGCAAAAGCTTGTTCTTGCTCGCGAACATCTCCGCCCGCGAAAGGATGATGGCAAATGCGACGATGAGCATTATATAGAGGCCCATTTGCTTATAGACATCTCTTTGATAGGCCGACATGACCTGATCGATCACCGTGACCCACGTTGCGGTGATGAACACGTAGGAGGGAATACGCACCTTTGGGTTGATAAAGTTCCGCAGCAGGGAAACGGTCACATTCGTCATGGTCATGACAAAAAGAACCGCGATACCCATCAGAAAGCCGTTCTTTACACCGCTCGTAACGGCTACCGCCGGACAAAGAGACAGGGCAAGCCTGAATACCGGGTTCTCCCCGAATATGCCGTTTTTAAAGAGCGTCCCTAAACTGGTATTATTGCTCACTTCGTCACCTCCTGCGCCGCCGTCTTGACGCCGGCCCCGTACTTATCAACGAGCGTCTGTACGGCGTCCTTGACGCCGTTCGTCACGCCACGGCTCGAATAAGTGGCGCCGGATACGGCCTGGATGTTTTCCTTGGTCTCGCCTTTGATCAGGACAATCTGAGAAAGCGACTTTCCCTTGAACTGGTCAAGGAAGCTCTGCTCCAGGACCTGGTCTCCCAGGCCCGGGGTCTCATTCATATCCAGAATTTTGACGTCTTTGATTTTCAGGTCGGTATCCAGAGAAACGAGCATCTGGATATAGCTGGAATAACCCTTGCCCGCGGTACTCGCAATATAGGCCATCGGCTTCCCGCCCGAGGTCGCCAGATAATACTCATAAGGCTTGTTGTTGGCGGTCCAGGTGCCTGCTGGATTAATGGGGTCGGTGGCATCGGGCGCCATCTCTTTCAGGGCCTCTTCTTTTTCCTTTTTCTCGGCCTGAAACCGGACCGGATAGGTATGCTGGTAGGTCACGCTCATAATGATGCCTGCTACGACGAAGATCGCGACAAGAGGCAGGGTTATCTTAATCATGTCCTTCATTTCTTCACCCCCTGAGCCACGGCTTTGCCGAAGACGCGGCTTCTCATTCCCCGGTCAAGGAGAGGTGCGAAGCAGTTCATCAGGAGGATGGCGAACATCACCCCTTCGGGGTATCCGCCTTTCAGGCGTATGAGCGTCGTAAGCGCGCCGGCGCAGATGCCGAAGACCACTTGGGCGCTCCGGACCGAGGGACCGGTAACGTAGTCCGTAGCCATAAAGAACGCGCCGAGCATGAGACCGCCGGACATCATATGGAGGATCGGATCGCCGGTCATAAGCCCGTCCTTGCCGCCGAATACCCATGTGAGAATGCCCACTGTCGCGATGAAGGGAATGGGTATATGCCACGTAATATACCGTTTCATCATAAGGTATGCCGCACCAAGCAGAATTGCGATGACCGATGTCTCGCCGAGGGAGCCGGCGCGGTTCCCGAGGAAGAGATCCTGATACAGGGCGGCCTTGGTGTGGTAAATTTCTAGGAGCTTCGCCATTCCCTCCTCTTTCAGGAGGACCAGCGGTGTGGCCGTAGTTTTGGCGTCGAGCGCCATGAATGTTGAAACCGGAGCAACGAAGGTGGTCATGATCTTCGCAAAGCTGACCAGAACGAAAGCGCGACCGACGAGCGCCGGGTTAAAAATGTTGTAGCCAAGGCCGCCAAAAAGCTGTTTGGCGATCATGATGGCCACGACCGATCCGACGAATGGAATGTAAAGTGGCGCATTAGCGGGAAGGTTCAGGGCAAGGAGCAGTCCGGTCAGGAACGCGCTTCCGTCAGAGAGTGTCACGGGCTTCTTCAAAAGCAACTGCATCCCGGCCTCAGCCAGGAGCGAAGTCACGAGGCATACCAGGATGACCATGATTGCCGGCAGGCCGAAGTAATACACGGACATGAGCGTCGCGGGAAGAAGCGCCCCGCTTACGGTCCACATGATTTTCGAAGTGCTCTCGGTATCATGCATGTGGGGCCCGATCGATACAATCAGTTTGAGCTGTTCTTTTGGTTGTTCCTTGACAGGTGCATCCATCGAATTGACCTCGCTTAAAGTGTGCATGGGAGCATGACGCATGGCGATTAACCGTTTGTGCTCCGCTCTCCGCTCTTTTAGTTTTTCTTCTTTGCCAGTTCTTTCTTCGCTTTTTTGACCCACTGCACAATCGGCCGGTTTGCCGGGCAGACAAAGGTGCAGGAACCGCACTCAAAGCAGTCCATAAGGTTGTAGTCCTTGGCGTCCTGATAATGCCCTTTTTCGATAAAGACGCCGATGAGCGACGGCTGAAGTTTCATGGGACAGGCATCAATGCAGCGTGCGCAGCGGATGCAGGGCCCGTAGGGTTTGGTGCTCACTTCCTCTCTCGGGAGAACTGTAATGCCCGAGGTGCCCTTGATCACCGGGACATCGAGCGTATACTGGCTCATGCCCATCATGGGGCCGCCCGAGATCACCTTGGCTGCGGCATCGGTCAGACCACCGGCCTCCTCAATCAGCTGAGAAAAGGGCGTGCCGATCCGGGCCAAAAAATTCTTCGGCTCTTTCACGCCGCGGCCGGTCACGGTTACGTAACGTTCAATGAGGGGCCTTCCGTAGCGCACGGCATTGTAGATGGCCTCGGCCGTACCGACGTTTTGCACGACGACACCTATGTCCATCGGCAGTCCGCCGGCGGGCACTGTTCTGCCGGCGATGGCTTTAATCAGCATCTTTTCCGCGCCTTGGGGGTATTTTACCTTGACTGGCCAGACCTTGACGTCGGAAGAGCCGGCCGCGGCCTTGTTCATGGCCTCAATGGCGTCGGGTTTATTTGATTCGATGCCGATATAACCCTTGCTCACATTCAGGATACGCATCAGGATCCTGAGGCCTTCGACAATCTCCTTCGACTTCTCAAGCATGAGCCGGTGGTCAGAAGTAAGGTAAGGCTCGCACTCAGCGCCGTTCAGAATAACAACGTCAATCGGCTTTTCCTTGGGAGGAGAAAGCTTGACATGGGTCGGGAAGGTCGCTCCGCCCATACCCACGATGCCGGCATCCTGTACGAGTTTCTTGAGCTCTTCGGGGCTGAGCATATTGTAATCGGGATTTTCCTTGAGGCCGGCGACCCACTCATCCTTGCCATCGCTCTCGATGACGACGGCGGGCAGGTCCACGCCCAGGATATGAGGGAAATTCGCGATCGCAACCACTTTGCCCGAGATTGAAGCATGTACCGGCGCGGAAACAAATCCGGTTGTTTCTCCGATTTTCTCGCCTTTTTTTACTTCCTGCCCGATGACGACGAGGGGTTTCGTGGGTGCTCCGATGTGCTGGCTCAGGGGAATGACTGCTCTTTTGGGGATCGTGGCGGCAACGGTAGGTTTATGTGCTGAAAGGTACTTATTGTCAGCAGGATGCACACCTCCGCTGAACGTGTCGTGTGCTTTTAAGCTCGTGGCTTCCATCAGTCTCACCTGCCATTATTCAATATTTATTATAGTAAAGTAAAGAACAGTGATTTTACAGGAAATTACAGTTTGAGAATATGTGCTAAGCCGCACCGTTTTATAACAGAATGATATTATTGTGTCAAGCGAATTTTTCCCGTATCCTATTGAGAATCATTCTGATTTGTTTCAAATAACAACACTCTTTGGAGTAATACTTTTCTTTTCTCTGGGGATTAATTCGAGGATGAAGGACCAGTTTTTTGGGGAAATCTTATATGATTTTAAAAAACCATGATGCGATTGGCCGGGCGGGAGAAAATCGGGTCAAACACCCTGACAGATCCGTCGGACGTCCTTGCGCACTGATCCTGCCGGAGCTGCCAGGGAAATAATGACTATGCTACCTGAACTACCTCCTTGACGTCAGGAACTTCCTGCTTGAGCATCTTCTCGACACCCATTTTAAGCGTCATGGTCGACATAGGACAGGAGCCGCAGGCGCCTCTGAGCCGAACCTTAACCGTACCCTTCTCATCAACGCTTACCAGTTCGATATCGCCACCATCCCTTTGAAGCATGGGCCGTACCTTCTTGAGTGCCTCTTCTACTTGTTCCTTCATGATTATTCTCCTTCTCTCGCTGTGGCATCATGCCGCTTGATTAACATATTATACACTTTTTTACCCCTCTGCAAAAGATTTTTCTATGATATCCGTCATATCCCGATCTCATCTGCATTTTCGTTGACTTACGAATCACCTTCTGATAAGAATACAGCATTTTCAGGGTTGGAAAACTTCATGATGAACATTATCGTCATAGGTATCGGCGGGTTCGTCGGATCCATTGCCCGCTATGGCATGGCGGTCTGGATCGGCCAACGATGGGGCCGGAGCTTTCCGCTCGGAACCTTCATCATCAATGTTTCCGGCAGTTTTGTCATCGGCCTCCTCATGACCCTCTTTACGGAGCGCTTGCTGGTCAATCCGCAATGGAGACTGCTCCTTGTTGTCGGCTTCCTCGGCGCTTATACGACCTTTTCCACGTTTGAGTACGAAACCGGGACTCTGGTAAGGGACGGTGAATGGCTGATCGGCGGCATGAACGTTGTCTTCAGCGTTGCGGTCGGCTTCATCGCGCTGAAGCTGGGAGAAGTGCTGGCTAAAAGCATATAGGAACAGAACCACAGAGAGCTTGGAGGAAGATGGAAAAGATTGCGGCAAGGCTATACTTCGTTTCCACACCTACGGCGGTTTGAAGGGAGCATTTCATGGTCAAAAATGGCCCTGCAAAAAAACTGACAATATATATCGATGAGGCGGAAAAGTTCCACGGCAAACCGGTTTATGAGGTGCTTTTAGACATTTTTTTTAAAAGGAAAATTGCCGGCGCGAGTGTGTTTCGGGGCCTCGCCGGATACGGCAGTGACGGCGTGCTTCACACCGCGAAGATGCTGGAACTATCAACAACTTTGCCCGTCAAAATCGAAGTAGTCGATTCTGAAGAAATAATCAACGATGTGCTGGAGGATGTTTCCTCGATTGTCAATAAAGGCCTCATTGAGGTGAGCGACACGAACGTCATCAAATGCTGCCTCCGGAAAAAATAAGCCTCGTCGGGCATTTTTGCCTTTTTAAAAAAGTTTTTTCTCCTTTGACCCCGCAAATAAATCATCAAGCATCGGGTACTGTATGCAATTATGACCCTTCAAGCCCTTGATACGGTAATCCTGTTATTCGTCAACCACGACATTGCCAATGGTTTTTTTGACGTCCTCATGCCAGCACTCACGTTGCGTGGGTATTTACTATCTTCATTCATACATTTGCATTTTATGTAAATCTCTGCTATATTATTACGCATGGGCATGATTAAAACCTATAGGCTTCAGCACTCCGCGAATCCCGG
>Ga0209415_10002517_pt1 | contig 34370 bp, 29 predicted proteins | sample PeaSoiSIISIP2007_FD_187696 | JGI IMG/M metagenome (GOLD analysis project Ga0209415, IMG submission 187696) | Peat soil microbial communities from Weissenstadt, Germany - SII-SIP-2007 (SPAdes) (version 2) | ecosystem: Environmental > Terrestrial > Soil > Wetlands > Peat | place: Germany... | reverse complement strand
CCGAGGCTGAACCGCTCTACAAACGGGCGCTGGAAATCCGTGAGAAGGCACTCGGGATGGATCACCCCGACGTTGCGGCGACCCTGAACGATCTGGCTGAGTTATATCGCACTCAGGCGAGATATGCCGAAGCAGAACTGCTTTATAAGCGGGCGCTGGACATAAGGGAGAGGACTCTCGGGAAAGAGCACCGCGACGTTGCGACGACCCTGAACGACCTGGCGGAACTTTACCGTGCCCAGGGGAGATATGCCGAAGCAGAACCGCTCTATAAAAGGTCGCTTCAAATCCGAGAGAAAGTCCTCGGGCAGGACCACCCAGACGTGGTAGCGACCCTGAACAACCTGGCTTTGCTTTATCGTGTTCAGGGGAAATATGCTGAGGCAGAACCACTTTACAGGCAGTTGCTGGAAATAACGGAGAGGACTCTCGGGAAAGATAACCCCTCTGTGGAGGCGATTCTAAACAACCTGGCGTTGCTGTATCATGCTGAGAAGAAATATGCAGAGGCAGAACCACTCTACAAGCAGTTGCTGGAAATAAAGGAGAGGACTCTCGGGAAAGAGCACCCCGATGTGGCGACGACTCTAAACAACCTGGCGTTGCTGTATCATGCTGAGGGGAAGGATACCGATGCGGAATCACTCTACAAACGGGCTCTGGCAATCCGTCAAAAAGCCTTCGGCAACGATAACCCGGTGGTGGCAGAGTCCTTGGCCAATCTGGCGGATCTGTACCGCGATCAGAAGAGGTATGATAAGGCGGAGCCGCTCTACAAGCAGTTGCTGGAAATCCGTGAGAAGGCTCTCGGAAAGGACCACCCTGATGTGGCGACAACTTTAAACAATCTGGCATCAATTTACCGTGTTCAGGGGAAACTTGCCCAAGCAGAACCGCTCTACAAGCAGTTGCTGGAAATCCGTGAGAAGGCTCTCGGAAAGGACCACCCTGATGTGGCGGAAACCATGACTGACCTGGCGTCGCTTTATAGTGACCTAGGGAGGGATGCCGAAGCGGAACCGCTTTACAAACGGTCGCTGGCAATCCGTCAAAAGGCCTTCGGCAACGATAACCCGGAGGTGGCAGAGTCCATGGCCAAACTGGCGGAACTGTACCGCGATCAGGGGCGGGATGTTGAGGCAGAACAGCTTTACAAACTGTCGCTGGAAATCCGTACAAAAGTCCTTGGCAATGATAACCCCGTTGTGATCACGACCATGGAAGACCTTGCATTTATTTGCCGTGCTCAGGCGAAGTATGCCGAGGCAATTATGTACTATCAGCAGGCACTAAGTATTGCAATTAAAAAGTATGGACAGAATCACACAATCACGCGAACGATACAGTTGAATCTCGATCAAGTCGAGGCACTCGTGCGAAATCCTGAAACTAAAAAACCCAAACCACGTAAAGCGTTCGGAAATTTCTAGCCTCAATGAAGCTCTCCGCAGCGAGCTTGCGGGGCATTTATAAAAAAGGAAGGCAATCATCACTTGAGCAACCTGCGGTTTCTCAAACTCTTCCCTCCATAAGGGAATTATATATTTAACTCCCTCAAGAGCCTTTTTCTGTGCTTATGTATAGTAATTCAACTCTTTATTGCCAGAAATATAGAAGCCTCCGATACTCTCGTTGTATTCCCAGCAAAAATAAGTCCTTCTCTCTTTTCTCAAAATGTCTTCATAAATAATACAACCATAACAGATCAACTTGAGAGTGCCCTCTCGGATTTTTTTTATTTCCTCGGCACTGGTTATAATAGAAATAACTCCAGATTTTTTATCCTCTCTGCTACTGACGACAATTCCTTCTGGTATTTTAAAATCTCCTATGTCTACAGAAGTTGGATAGACAATTACCTTGTCGGGCAATACAAATACTTTACGAATAATAGCTGGGGTATTCCCATGATTTATGAAACGAACGCTCAAATAGTTTGTAACAGGTTGGATGGGTTCATCTACAAAAAGATTTTGCCACATAATTTCCTCAACAAACACATATGCTCTTTCGATGATGGGGAGAGCATCAGCACTATCTTTGGCGGCATTCGCAGCCTTTTCAGTATGTTTACCATCCCGGATAGTTACGATCCAAAGGCCAATTGTGGAAATAGCAAGAACCCCGGTGAATATCATGAGCCAAAAAGTATAAGTAATCATCGGGTCTTTCTTACCCCCATCATTCAAATCAGTGTTTTTCTTGCTGCCTGCATTGGAACTGCTATATTCTGGGTTGGAATTTATGTTATTCGCGTCAAGAGTAAGAAGCACATCGGTTATTGTCTTTGTGTTTCTGGAATTTACATTGCTATTGTTTCGGGTCTCGGATTGCAGTTCCCGTGGTTGCCTTTGGCTCAATGGTGGCGATGTCTTCAATGATGCGGCACTTGCGGCAATCAAAATAAGAATCATGAATATTATTAATCGAATTATGGTTTTCATGTAGATTTATCTTTTTCTAATTTCAATAGCATGATCAGGTGATAGCAAGTATCATTGCAGCTTGTACAGCTTATTTTGGAATTAAATTAGTAGACTGGTTGGAATAAGTGTACCCTAAGAAGTGTCAAAAATAAAGCTCCATTTTACCCTTGACAACATAAGCTGCTTATGATAGCATTAAATCATAAGACAGGGAGAACAAAAGATGAAATGCCCTAAATGCGGAACACAAATCAATATCGGGAAGCAGATGGCAAAGTGGGGAGCAAAGGGCGGGAAAATATCTAAGCGGACGCTTACTCCCGAACAGGCTCGTAAAATGGTTGAATCACGAGAAGCGAAACGCAAAGCAAGGGGAAAAACAAATGAACGATAACATCACAATAAGCACATTTCAACTTTTTGAAATGTTTCCTAATCAAGAAAGCGCACGGAAATATCTCGAATCTCGTTTGTGGCCGAAAGGCGTTCGCTGTCCGCATTGCGGAATGACCGAATATGTCACAGTGCGCAAAAACGGCTATTATCGTTGCAATCAGTGCCATGAGGATTTTACCGTTCGCACAGGAACAATCTTTGAGCGTTCACATATTCCCTTACATAAATGGCTCTATGCCATGTATCTGCTTGTTACCGCTCGCAAGGGCATATCTTCTTTGCAACTCTCCAAAGAGATCGGCATCACGCAAAAATCAGCATGGTTTGTTTTGCATAGACTCCGTGAGGCATGTGGTAATGATATGTCCATTCTCAGTGGAATTGTCGAGGCAGATGAAACTTATATAGGCGGCAAAGAATCAAACAAACATAAAAACAAGAAACTCAATGCGGGTCGCGGGCCTGTTGGTAAAACTGCCGTGTTTGGCATGAGAGAGCGAGGCGGCAAAACCATTGCCATGCCAGTCTCAGAAGTCGATGCTTTCAATTTGCAGAGCGCAATAATGGATCATGTTGATATGAAATCGACGTTGCATACTGATGAGGCAACAGCATATAATGGCCTTGAAGGATTGTTTCTCAAGCATGATACCGTGAACCATAGTGCGGGTGAATATACGAGGGGCGACGTGAGTACCAACAGTATAGAAAGCGTTTGGGCTGTTCTCAAGCGTGGTATTTATGGTGTTTATCATCATGCAAGTAAAAAGCATTTAGGTAGATATGTTAATGAGTTCTCTTTTCGCCTGAATGATGGCAACGTAGAGCGTCATACACTGTCACGCATTGAAAGTTTTGTGGAAATGACCGCTCGCAAACGTTTAACCTATGCTGAATTTACAAAATGAATTTTATTGTATTTTACAATGAAGTGCCGTACCGATGGTTGCTTACCTATCTGTTACATTTGCTATTGATAGGTTTGGGCGCTGAACGCTTGTGCTTCTTCACAATAACGTCTTTGCGCTTTTGCTTGCCAGTTCTTTCTGGCCTGCATTTTATAGCCATGCTTCTCACCCCCTCTGACGGCTATGGCCGTCTTGCCATAGGACGGGGTTAACCATTCAAAGAGGTTAAGAATGGTACGGCACTTCATTATAGAGTATACTATAAATAATTATCAAACAAAAGCAGGTTTTGTTCAGAAAGGAATTATGAAAAAAGTACCACCTGAACTGGATAGAGTAATTGACAAGATATTGGCGTATCGGCCAAAACCGATTCAGAAAAAGAAGCAGGCAAAACGCGGTAAAAAATCTCATAAGGAGAGATTATGACAAATACCATTCTTGTTGCAATCTTAGCAGTTTTAATATGGATCATAACGATCCTCTTAGATATATTCAAATTACTTTTCAAAATCTTCCATCATTTAGAGCCAGGGGAGTTAACTATATAATTCCCCTTTAAATGGGTGATCCTGTAGCAAGCTGCAGAAATTACAAATTAAAGACGGATTCATGCAGAGAGAACAATATAAATTTACTAATTGACAATTTTCAGAGTACTGTTCACTAAAATAATTGTCGTGACTTCGTTCAATACAACCAGCGAAGAGATAATGCAATATGGGATGCAAACTTTAATTGGAAGATTAAACATTTTAAATTTGTTTAGCTAAATTCGCATTCGACTAACCTGTGACTATCTGATATCAGCAATCAGCCCATAACCGTATAACATCTTATATTTTTTTCTGAAATTTCTTGCCATTTTTTCAAAATTCCTGTATCCTTCCTTTAGGGAAGCCTTCATTAGCGTATTTCCTGGCACATGGTTTCTCTCTACTCGACGCATAAAACGACCTGACGTTTTGTGAAGATTTGTGGCCCGAGGTCAAGAATGCTAAAGCATCGGAAATCAAGGGTAAAGTTTCAACGTTTGCTAAGTAAAGATACCGATCATTTGAAAAAATACAGCCGAGAGAGTGCAGTCTGTCTATAGAATCGCGAGTCGCCTCTGGACAGGACTATACGGATGTCGGCAGGAATGCAGTTTTTCATCGCATGTTTGTAGACGTGGTGCCTGTTTTGTGTCAGCCGCCAAGCATGACGGCATCGTGAACCTATCCATCGATGCAAAACAAGGATGGCCAAGGATGAAAAAAATCTGCTTTGCTTGTTCGTTTCTTTTTTTGATTCTGTTCTTTCATACAGTCTTCGGCCAGGAAATAAAGACAGGAACCATTACTGGCCAGTTGATGACCAAGGGAGGTGCCCCGTTATCTGGCGGACAGGCATTCTTCTTTAACGATGCATCGGGACCTCCGCCTTCTGCGGAGAAATACTGGAGAGTTCCGGATTACGTAACTCGCATCGACGACCAGGGAAGATTCTCTCTTGATCTCCCCGAAGGAACATATTATCTGGGGGCGATCAAGCGAGTATCCGGAGAGAAAATCGGCCCGCCCAAAGAAGGCGACTACTTCTTCGCGAGCATGGACGACAAAGGGTTGCCGAAGTCATACTTGGTAAAAAATGGCAGGAAGAACGACATCGGAACGATTTCTGAGGCGATACCTTTTCAGAAGAGCGCTTCGAAACCGGGTGCGGAGATTACCGCCGTAGAGGGCACGATACTCGATACCGAGGGAAAGCCGGTAGAAGGCGCCCTGGTATTCGCTTATACAGCGCCAACGATGGTCGGGAAACCGCTGTTTGCCTCCGAGAGAACCGGTAAAGACGGGCATTACACGCTAAGAGTATACGATAACGGCAATTATTATTTGAGAGTCAGGAGCGTGTACGGCGGCGGGCCTCCCGCAATAGGCGATATAATCGGTATCTATGGTGAAAAGGAACCGATCGCAGTGTCAACGCGAAAAGGCGAAAAAGTGCAGGGCGTGAATATATTGGTGAAAAGATTTTATGGAAAAAAAACAATGCTGCCAATGAAATAGATGAATAAATCATTCCTCTTTGACGTGCAATGCCCAGTAGCTTATTACAGGGAAGTTCCTCGCTAGAGGATGGAGAAAGGAGGTGCCTATTGAAAAAGATTAAATACGTAGCTCCTAAGATTGTAGGCAGTTCCGCAGTACATCCCTGCTGAAGGGGATGGTAAGGTGTTCAGTTGTAGAGAGGCACTGAGTCCACGGTTCACGGCATGATGACTCGGTGCCTCTTACCTATTCTCTAACCGTGTTCACTAAAACGGGATATGAATAATGCCTTAAAAAACATAGGAGGCAACAATGAAAAAGAAGCATTGGATTATTCTTATTTCGGTTGTCGTGCTGTCAACGATGTTATCCCTTGGCCGCGCAGAAGCAAATGGAACTCTAACCCTGAAATTTCAATACGTGAATAGCAGCGGGGTTGCAGTGCCGCTGTACTATGCATATGCTTACCTTCGCAGTGCATCAGAATCGCCGCCCATGGAAAAATATTTTTCCGAACCGGATTACATCTTTGGGCCTTCGGATACTACTGGCACGATTACAACCAGCGTCCCGGCGGGCAGTTACTACATACGAGTTACACGAAGAAATACATCTGCCTTCCCCCCTAACCCGCTGGGGCCGCCGCTAATTGGAGATTACACATGGTATCAGACACAACCAATCACCATCAGCAATAATGTAACAACGAACCTGGGGACCCAAACATCCACTTTTTTCGGATCATCGATTACAATTACTGGCGCGCTTACAAACGCTGCTACGGGAGCTCCACTGCCCGGTCGCTATGTACGGGCTCAATCACAGCCATGCATCGTCGGATCCTCCACCGTATATCCCAACTACTGCGGTCCGGACAAGTTTGCGGCGCTGACGCCTACTGATGCCAATGGGAAATATACTCTACAGCTAAGAACCCCCGGGACCTATTATCTTTATGAGTCTTCCTGTATTGGCGACTCGTACCAGGACTATACGGGAAACCCGTGCATGGGTACCGGCAATAGTCTTAATCCGGTGACCATACAGGCGGGGGTCAGCGTAACGGTAAACTTTCCGCTTAATTGCAGAACAGACAGCACAGGCACCATATGTCCTTGAGGACGAGCCGGCCGTTACCAATGGCCGAGGAAGTCAATTCTGATTGTTATGCTAGTGCGATTCTATATGCAAATTCCCCCTGCTGCTGCCCCGGGAAAACGCTGTGCAGTTATGAACGCCGATTTTAATGCATGCGGAAAAAAATCGTTATAAAAAAACGATCCATTGTTATTCTCATGAAGACGGGCATCAGGGTATGCTAAAATCATCCGGGTGCCCGTTTTTGCGAGCACGATGAATTTCTGCCGGGCTGAAGCATATTTCATCTGGCTCTGTCCTCCTGCGTGAAAAACGTAGAAGACAAGCATGTAAACGGCGATTGCACGATGTGCAAATATAATGATCCGGCATAACGAGAACAGAGAATATGCTGAGTATACTGCTCGTAAGCAATGAGTCCCAGGCAGCCCCTGCGAGGACGACGGAGAGGTCATATTCTCTGTCGTGATTCTTATTTCTGTGGCGGAGTACAAACCGGTTTGGACAATGTATAAGCTTATTGCAACATTCATCTTTTTCGCTATCATTCAAGATCCGTCAACTGCGACATGCAAAACTCTCGCTTCTGATACGGTTTGGACAGGAAGCGTCATCGTCACAGAAGATATCCTCATCCCCGAAGGGGTTACGCTGACCATTCTTCCAGGAACCGTCATAACCGTCACTGCCGCTGAAAGCACAAAAACCGACCCTGAATTTTTGTCTCCTTTGACTGAAATAACGGTTAGGGGGACACTTAGGGCCGGAGGGACCGACGAAACTCCCATCATCTTTAGCGGTGAGAAATCAACAGATCAATGGGCCGGAATAATAGTTGATGGAGGAAACGCCAGTCTAAAATCGTGCAGGATACAAGGTGCGGAAACCGGGATTTACGTAATAGCAGGTTTCACCGAAGTTATTGATTCTTTTTTGACTGATAATCATTACGGTCTTATTGCACAGGGAGAAAAGGCTCGAGTTCGAATTAAGAACACCAAAATAACACAGAACGAGTTCGGCCTCCTGACACTGAACGGAGCTTCGGTCGAACAGTGGCGCGTTTCTAGTCAAGGGAACAAGAAAAAAGATCTTTACACCGCTGGGATGAAGGGGTATCTTCCGGGAAGAGCGTACGCCGTTGGTAAACAAGAGACGACGAGGGTGTATGGTGATGCGGCTTTGACCTTGGATACGGTCTGGCAAGGGAGGATAGAAATTGACGGCATCATCAGGGTCCCCGAAGGCAGCAGGCTGATCATCCTGCCGGGTGCTCTTGTCGAAATAAAAAGAAAAAATACGAACGGTGGCGGCATCGGCGAGAACGGGTTGCTGATTCAGGGCCTGCTGATAGCCAAAGGGACAAAGGAGCATCCCATCATCTTCAGGTCCGGGGAAAAGACTAAACAACGAGGCGACTGGGACTCCATCAATATTATGAACAGCGATGCCGCGCAGAACCTCATTGAATATTGCCAGATCGAAGATGCATACCGTGGCTTGCATTTCCATTTTTCCAATGTTGCAATAAAAGAATCGGTTTTCAGGAATAATTACCGCGCTGTCCAGTTCCAGGAAGCGACGGCGGAAATCACGGGCAACCAAATATACGGAAACAAAAGCGGTGTCCAGGGGAGGGATTCTGAAATCACCTTTGAGCGCAACATCGTTTCGAACAACTTCTCCGGGATAAATTTCCTGCGTTCTACCTTGGTTGCCAGAAATAATACGATTGTCAACAATGAGAAAGAAGGCCTGCGCGTGCGGGAGGGTTTTCCGACGGTGGAAGCGAATATTATCGACGGGAATCGCTTTGGACTCCTGGATGCCGATTCGCTGTACGGCAGATTCAGCGGCAACGTCGTAACGCATAACCTCGAGACGGGTATCTTGCTCAAAGGAACTGATGCCGTTGAAATAAGTGAAAATTTCATCCAGGACAATGGATGGACAGGGATTGCCATCCAGGATTCTCGTGCAGTGATACGGGGTAATATTGTCTCGCAGAATGGCGAACGGGGCATCAGCATTACGACCTCAAGTGGTATTATTACCGGAAACAATTTTTTGAGAAACGGCCTGTACGCCGTCATCGTGGAAGGAACGACGGATATTTCGGCGCCGATGAACTGGTGGGGAAACGCCGACATCAACCGGGTGATCTTCGATAAAAAGGACGACCGGTTGAGGGGCAGCGTAAACTACTTACCGGTCAGTGACAACCCGATCACGTTCACCTGGCCCCTGAGCACTGTGCCGGCGGACAGCACGTGGGACGGTTTTGTAAAGGTAGCGGAGACTGTTACCGTTCCGGCTGAACGGACGCTCGTGATTTCTCCTGGTACGCGAGTGCTCTTCTCGAAGGGTGCAGGACTCAAAGTCAGCGGCAGAATACTCGCATCGGGAACGCGAGATGGACGGATTCTCTTTACTTCCTTACAGGATAAAAACCCCGGTGCCTGGGACGAAATATTGCTCGAACATGCAATTGGGAGTACATTCACTTACTGTGATATCAATTACGCCACTTGGGGTATCCACAGCCATTTTACGGATCTTGTAGTGAATTATTGCACTTTTACAGAAAATTACGGGGGTATCCGGTTTCGCAGCGGCCCGATTGAAATTCGTCACACTGTATTTGAAAAAAACTCGATCGGCATTAGGGCGTTCCGGGGCAGCGCCGTCATCAGTAACAACAACATTACCGGGAACGAGACCGGCATTTTCGTCAGGGAAAAGGGCAGCGGCTTGACGATAAAAAACAATAACATTGTTGACAACCGTGATTACGGTGTCCGCAGCGGAGACTTTAACGATGAGGACATCAATGCAACGGAGAATTGGTGGGGTGCCCGGAATGCGGCCGATGCTATTTTCGACGGCAGAAATGAGAGCGGCACGGGGGTGGTTCGATACGAACCAGTCAGTATGGAGCCGTATGTCATGGACGATCGTCCGAAACAGTAGAGTGATGATGAGCTTGAACAAAGTCAGGTATTTCATTTTGTTGCGGCGAGCAGGAAAAATATTGGTATATCTCCCCTTTCTGGCCGCATGCCTGATGCCGTACCCAGCACATGCAGGAGAGAACGCCACCTTAACCGGCAGCGTTCAGGAAATGAACGGGAAGCCAGTGCAGGGCGCGGAGGTATCTGTGTACACGGGCCCCAACGTAAGAGGCACTGCCGATTTTATCTCTCCCAGGACGGACAGCAACGGGAAATATTCCATCGTTCTGCCGCAAGGCAGGTACTGGGCTGTAGCGCGAGTGAGACAGGGCAGCGAGCAGTTCGGACCTCTTATGACCGGGGACAAGCATTCTGGTGATCCAGTGGAAATAGAACTGACTCAGGAAGTACAGCAGGTAAATTTTACCGTGGCGGACCTCAAGGAGGCCGCCGCGCTGAGCGAGAAAAAGACAAGCGAGAACACTGTTGTGATTAGGGGAAGCATCCTCGATGGGAACGGAAATCCCGTAAAATCAGCATATGCCTTCGCCAACAGGACTAGGGAGGTTCCCGAAATCCCCGACTATCTGTCCTCCTGGGTGGACGAGAAAGGGCAATACACGCTCTTTCTCCCCCGCGGAAAATATTTTCTCGGCTATGCAACCGCATTCCCTCCCGGACCTCATGCGGTTTTCTACAAGGAGATCATGCTTGATCGCGACGCGAGAAATATTGACATGATAATGCCAGACAAATAGAGCGCGGAGGTTTTGATAATATGAAAAAAATTATTACAATTTTTATTCTTGTGACCGTGGCATACTTCACGGTAAGCCGCCAAACCGACGCCTGCGTCGGAAAAACACTCATCATCGGCATCCAGAATACATCAGAGGAGCAATTTCTGGCCGAAATTCTCTCCGTCCTCGTCAATGAGCGGACTGGCACCACGGTAAATATCAGGGTCTACCATGACGCACAAGAAGTGTATCAGGCGGTGAAAAAGGGCGAAGTTAACATCCTCATCGAGAATACGGAACGGGCGCTGGTGCTACTGAACAGACCCGTCGAGAAGAACGCCAAAAAAGCGTATGATATTTCGAAAGAGGAGTTTCGGAAAAATTTTAGCCTTGTCTGGCTCCAGCCCTTTGGCCTCTTCCTGCAGGATGGTGAAAAATATCCGTCGTACTGCAGTTTTGTAATTACCATTGATACTTTGAACAATTTCCCCGCCCTTCCGAGAGTTATTAATAAGCTCTCCGGAACGTTGAATGATGAAACCTACCTGAAGCTGATGAAGTCATTGGATACCGGCGGGAAGCCCAGGACCGTTGCAAGGGATTTTCTAAAGTCAAGAAAGCTCATTTAAAAAAAACGTGAACGTTCCCCCCGGGTCTGTGAAGGCGCCGGGATACGAATCAATCGAATCTTTTCTTCTTGAACGATGGTGCTCTCTCTTTTTAAGCATTCATGTTGGGTTCAGCGTCACGACAACCGGGACCTTTCTTCGAAAGTCCAGGGAAGCTTTCCGGGTTTCGGCGACCACAAACATACGAACACCAAGATGGCAACAGACTTTCAACCGGACAAGGAGAATGCAAGGGTATCAAAAACATGAAGAAAATGTATATCATCCTCATAGCGTTCTTTCTGCTTTCCTGTCAGGGACCTGCGGAAAAGCCTTCTTCTCGCACGTACCGGATTGGCTACATGATCTGCAATAGTGAACAGGAGACGTTGTCCCGTTTTAAACCTCTCACCGCCTACCTGAGCAAGAAACTGGGCGTCCGCTTTGAAATCGAAGCCATCGACACCACAGATTTTACTAAAGCAGTCGAGAAGCTCGATTTCACGCATACGAACTCCCTGCTCTATGTAATAATGCATAGAAACCAGGGCGTGGACATTCTTGCAGCGGAAAAATCAGGTTCGCTCGGCTCCAGGGCAAAGGGACTAATCATCACTTTGAAAAAAAGCGGAATAGGCCATATCCGCGAACTTAAGGGCAAATCCATGGCATTCGGGCCTGCACTCGGACCAACCTCATACATGGCACAATTGGACCTTCTTCTGAAAAACGGCGTTGATCCGGAAAACGATCTTTCCAGCTACACTATTCCTCAGGGGACATTCAAGCATGAAAAAGTGATATACGGCGTGCTCATGGGCAAGTTCGACGCCGGTGCCGCGCCACTACTCGATTTTGAACGGATGGCCGCTGACGGCAGGATTGACCCGAATGACTTCACGATTCTTTCGGATAGCGAACCGATTCCGTATTGCAACTTCGCTGTCACGCAAAAAGTGGATGACGACTTGGCAAAGCGGTTCAGGCAGGCGCTGATCGGAATCAGGAAAGATGATACCGTTGAAATCGACGGCGAGGTTGTTAATGTTCTCGGAAGGGCCAATGTAGATGGATATGAAAATATTAAAGATACGGACTTCGACAGTGTTCGCGAAATGGCGAAGCGGACCAATATGCCGCCCTACCAGAGGTACTGATGGACTGGCTTGATAAAATAACATCCTTGGCTATTGCGTCGCTCGTTATCGGTTCCTTTGTAGTGATACATGGTCACACGGACGAGTCGAAACCTCTTCGGGATATACAGCAGAAGGTCGTGGCCGCGGAAAATTCTGCTCCGATTGAGGATCTGAATGCCAAAGCGAAAGTGATCAGGAATCTCATGGATGCCGGGAACCTTAGTCAGGCGGAAGCCCTGACCCGGGAGCTGCTGCAGAAATATCCCACCGCCCAGGGAGAACCACACATGCTGATGGGCGAACTGCTCATGAGGCGGCAGGAGCCCATCAAGGCCGCTCACGAGTTCAAAGATGCGATTGAGTGCAATCCAGATTACCTTGACAAGAAGACTCCGCTATTCCAGGGGAAAAAATTAAAGGTCGCTGTCGAGGAGGCGCAGAACGAGATCTCGCGACGGCTTAAGATGACCCCTGGAGACGAATCTCTTAAGAGTGAACGAAAAGTCATCTATTATCTTTATCGGAAGATCGCAGGGAGCTGTGGGTGACAGTTCCACGTTCTTTTCCGAAAGCGAGGAGCGTGCATCTAATATGCAGAAGCAGGAAATTTGCAAAACCGGAACCAACTCGGGATTTCTGACAACAATACGAAAATGGATGGGAAGGCCCTCGCCCAAACGATCGTCTGACTGCTATCCAAAATCGCTCTTCCTCGTGACTGGGGCCGTAATCGGCATCAGCGGCGTGCTGCTTAGCTATTTGGGGAATCCGCGAAACACGGGATTCTGCGTCTCCTGCTTCATGGAGAACATTGCCGGCTCGATCGGGCTCCACGGGAATATGAGGATGCAGTACCTCAGGCCGGAGATCATGGGATTCGTGATTGGATCATTCTTCATGGCGGTTTGGAAAAAAGAATTCAAGGCATCAGGAGGAAGCTCTCCTCTCCTGCGATATTTCGTCGGGGTTCTTCTGATCATCGGATGTGCGGTGTTCGTTGGCTGTCCTATCAAGATGGTGTTTAGACTCGCCGCTGGGGACCTCACCGCGCTGATTGGCGTGGGAGGACTTGCTGCGGGAGTATACGTCGGCATGAAATTCTTAGAATACGGCTTCAGCATCGGCAGGCTGAATGCCTCTCCCATACCCATAGGTAACGCCCTGCTGATCCCGCTCATCATGGCATTGCTGCTCGCGGCTCTTTTTTTGAAACCGGCTTTTATCTCCTTTAGTCTAAAGGGTGCTGGCGCCCAGTATGCACCCGTCTTTCTCTCCCTGCTGGCCGGACTCGGCATCGGGGCGCTGGCTCAAAGAACGGGGTTCTGCATAACCGGCGGCATCTCAAGATTGTTCCTGTGGGGGCCTAAAGAGTTCACCGTATGCCCGAAAACGACCGGACTCGCGATTGCCATGCTTTCTTTTTTCCTTTTTGCGGTCGCCACCAACCTCCTGACCGGCCAGTTTTCACTCGGGTGGAACGGGCAGCCGAGCTCGAATGACAGCCATCTCTGGAATTTTCTCGGCATGGCAGTGGTCGGCCTCGGATCGGTACTGATTAAAGGGTGTCCCTTCAGGCAATTGATCTCTGCGGGGCAGGGCGATACCGATGCGGGAATGGCCGTTCTCGGCATGCTGACCGGCGCAGCGCTTGTGCAGAACTGGGGCCTCGGCGGGAATCCCGCCGGCACGCCCTATGAGGGAAAAGTCGCGGTCCTTCTTGGTCTCTGTTTTTTGTTCATCATCGCACTTTTATATCGGAAACGGGGAGAGACCTTTGCTCCGGAGTTTCAGACTAACCTCGATTGATCGAGGCGAAAAAAACAAATTGAACTCGAAATCGGACCCCTTTGTGTCCTAGACAATTTCAGCTGCAGATGAAAACCATCTAACCGTGGCTGTCATTCTGCCTTCGTGCAGATTTTAATTTTGCGAAATAATCCTGATCAGAAGGAAACTGGAACGATGCCGTCTGAAGATATAAACGTGAAGCAGAACGAGCAATGTCAGGTGCACGGAGCTCCCGCCAGGTCCGCAAACAAAATGCTGATTTTTATGGTCCTGGCTTCTTTTTCGCTGATTGCATGGCATGTATGGATCTACGGGGGGCCTGCCGGACCGGCAACGCACCCTGAAGCAGTGCGGAAGCCGTTTCCCCTTCTCTTGGGAAACGAGTTGTGGGATCTGCTACTCAACCCGCACGGTATTCTCGCCGAACTTCGGGATATCTTCCCCTACTTTATCGTTGGGATACTCCTGGCTGGGTATATACGAACCTATAAGATAGCAGTAAAACTTCGGGCTGCGCTTAGGCGCTTTGGCTTCTTGAGCATTTTTCTGGCGTCTTTGGTCGGCATCCTCACTCCGTTGTGCGCATGCGGAACCTTGACGACTGCGGTGAGCCTGCTGTTTGCCGGCCTGCCCCTGGCTCCGGTTATGGCCCTCCTCGTAACCTCTCCCCTCATGAGCCCATCGGCCTATTTGCTGACACTCAATGACTTGGGACCGGAATGGACGGTGATAAGAACGATATCTGCATTTGCCCTCGGTATTTTTGCAGGAACGATCACCCATTTGCTGAGGAACAGAGGATTCCAGACAGACTCGATTTTTATCGAAAATGCCATCCCCCGGGGCGACTTTCATGATGATGCCTATCCGGACGAACGACTGCGTTGCAATTGCAAAGAAAAATTCGGGAATCGCGTCGCGGCGCGGACTAATAACATGTTCGTTGTATTCCTCGCAAAATCCTCGGAGATGCTCTGGCTGGTGGGCAAATACGTTCTCGTAGGCGTTTCAATAGGAGCGATTGTCGAGCGTTATCTGCCCTACGAGTGGATTTACCGGCTCTTCGGGCGAAAGGATCCGTTGAATATCATATGGGTCACGCTCTGCTCGGTTCCCATCTTTGTGCACCAGATCAGCGCATCGAGCATTCTCTATCACATCAAGCAATCTCTCCATGGCACGCTCGACGGGGGAGCTGGGCTCGCATTCCTTATTGGCGGACCGGTGACAGCCATGCCCACCATGGTGCTGTTTTGGACGATGTTTAAGAAAAGGGTCTTTTTCCTCTACATGTTCATCTGCATTGTAGGCACGATTATGATCGCCTATGCATTTCAATTTCTCATGTTCGTCCCCTACGTTGACATGGGTAACCCACTCTTGCGGGGAGTCAAGTCACTTTCTGGAGGAAACTCGTCCGTTATTGAAAAACAGAGCAACAACGTATGGATAGTTATGGATCCTGGAGGAAAAAGCATAATCGCGACGTATACTAATGACCTGGAGGGACAGGGTGGAATTGTCTTTGATTCCGGGTTTGAGAGATTTCTGGATAGTGCAGCCGATAAGTACGACAACCGAAAGTACATACAGAACATCGCGGCATGGCTGAAGGAGAACAATCAGTCAACGGAAAAAGGAAGCATACTCATCTATGAGGCATTCCCACAATCCAGGCCGGGCAAAGACTCTTTCAGCAGGGATGCTGTGCATGATCTGGCCCAACAAGGCTTCCATGTCAGGATCACGGACAGACGGGAAACCCCTGCTATGTCTGAAAGCGTGCTAAAAGAATACGGCCAGCTCTGGTTTTTTTTGGGCGCGTCAAACACTGGGAAATCTTTCACTGATGCGGAAATGGAGTCAATTTCAAGTTTCACCGCCAGCGGTAGAAGCGTGCTGATTGTCGCCGGAACGCACGGGGAAAATATGCCCGATATGACCATGGCTAATCAGCTGTCATCCCGGTACGGAGTTCAGTTCTCCGGGTCCGTTCAAAATAGAGAAGAGCTCCCTGCGACAACGTTATCCTATTTCCTGCAGAGAACATCCATTATACTCGGGGAAATATTGAAGGTGGTACACAAAGCATGACAAGGTTCATGAACTGCCTGCATTAACGATGAGAATCGGCGATAACTTAGAAATCATACATCCGAAGCGGGGGAAACAATGAAAACAACGATTCTTGATGTTCAGAAGCTCAAAAAGTTCAGCAATGAAAAGCGCAACATGGAGACGATCTGGACGGATGAAAATGGAAAAATAAACTTGATCTGCATGAAACCTGGCCAGGAGATTACAACGCACACTCATCACGGGAATCATATCTGGATGGTAATGGAGGGCAAGGGAGAATTTCTCTCAGGCAAGCTGACACAGGTTATTGATGCCGGTAAAATCGTCATCGTGCCAGCATTTGAGGATCACGGGATTCGCAACGCTTCGCAGGAAAATCTCGTGATTGCGTCTATCACGGCGAAAGGCGATTAGTCACCGGACAAGACGGAACTCCGAAAAGTGATTTTTCTCGCAAGGGCATAAGATATTGCAGGCTGGTTCATGCTCTTCACTGCGTGGACTGCGGGCTTTGCGGAAGACGGTGATTCATCTCCTATCGTTGCTTGTATATGTTATGAAGGCACATGACGCATGAAAGTATTCAGAAATCCTGATATCCTCTGGCGCGAAGAAGAGGACTCGAAGACACAGGCCTATGACGGCCTCACAAAAGGAGACGATGTATCCGAGATCGGCACTTCTGTTCTGTTTTCAGACGGCGTGATGCTGTCCCTGAATGTCCTAGGGACAGAAATCTGGAAACGGTGCGACGGGAGAAGCGAGGACGAGATCGTCTCCGAACTGGTGGCGCTGTTCGATGTGGATCCCGACATTCTGAAGAAGGATGCGCGACTGTTCTTATCCCAACTTGCAACAAAAGGGTTTATCCACTATGATGAATAATCCGATGCTGAAAGCGCCACTTACGATCAACTGGGCTCTCACAAACCGGTGCAATTTCAATTGCCGGCACTGCTATAGCAGGACCGACCCTTCCCAGGAACTAGACGGTCCCACGCTCAAAAGGTGTATTGAAAAGATCGTGAAGGCAGGCGTGCTGTCGATCAATTTCGGAGGCGGCGAGCCGCTCCTCCGGAAAGACCTGCTCGATATCGCCTCAATCTCATCGCAACAGGGTCTCCGCGTTTCGATGAACAGCAACGGTTTTTTCATCGATAAGGAAAAGGCAATACAACTGAAACACTCGGGCTTTTCCAAAGTGGGAATTAGCATAGACAGCCACTTGCCGGATATTCATGACAACTTCAGGGGAATCAAGGGTAGTCATAGGAAAGCCGTTTGCTCCCTGCTGTATCTGAACGAGGCCGGTATCAAAACTTCTCTTTCCACGGTCATCTGCAAAATAAATCACCGGGACATCCACAGCCTGATCGATTTTGCCCTTCAGAACAAAGTGGCTCAACTCAACTTCCACAACTTCAAATGTTCGGGCCTCGGCTACTCTAACAGGGACGAGCTGGATTTGTCGCCGCCCGAATGGAAAGAATTCTATCTCAAGGCAATAGCAGAAAAACAACGGAACAAAGACCTGGAAATATCACTCGATGACCCCATCATCGCCTCACTGGGGTTGAGTCAAGACAACAACTCACTCGTGAAGGGAAGTGTTTGCGGTAAACTCTCGCTCAACATCAAATCCAACGGTGATATCACTCCTTGCGGGTTCATTCCGATTGTGATCGGAAACATTGTGAGAGATGACCTCAAGGAAATCTGGTTCAAGTCATCCGTGCTGGAGAAGATGCGAAACAAAAAACCGACTGGAAAGTGCGCTACCTGCAGCAGTTACGACGACTGTCTGGGGGGCTGCAGCGCTCGAGCGCTGGCGCTCACGGGGGATTTCAATAATCCTGATCCTCACTGCTGGGAAAAATGAACCTGAAAGAACTATCTTCACCGATAAGGATATATTGGGATATCGGCTCTGCCAGACAACCTGTTTTCCCCGACGAACGAAGAATATCCGAGGAGATAGCTGCTAATAAGATCCTGAGCCTGCAGCTGATGGAATCAGTACCAGTGCTCAGCCATTCTTGCCTTTCCATTCTCGATTGTCTTAAGGACACGACGATCGCAATTTCTCTTGTCGCTCCGATTGCGTCCCTGGACACACAAGCTCTTGGGCTTCTCCGAGGTCTGCCGGTCAGGGCCATATTCGTTTCGACGGCATCGCAGGATGACTTCAGCTCCATTGCGGACATCGTGCGGCAGACCGGAGGGAAACCGGCTGTCGGAGTCTCGTTTCCCGTCACGAGAACCAATTTCTACAAGTTGCCCGATATGCTGATGTCCTGCATCGATCAGAATATCTCAAGCTTTGTCCTACCAATGCAGCGGCTCGCCGGTGATGAAGAATGCTTTTCACTCTCGATTGAAGAAAGGCATGAACTAACCGCACGGTTGAGCGGAATTGATATCCCTGTCGGGATTAAGATCATCATTCACGATCCGTTTCTCTGGCGAGCTTTTTATCCTTCAACGCAATTTCCCGATGGTGGTTGCCAAGCCGCAAATACCATGCTGTATATTTCTCCCGAAGCCGAGATATACCCCTGTCCGACGCTCCCGTTCAAGCTAGGGAATCTCTCCAATAAATCGCTCAAAAACATTATTCATTCAGATGTGAAGAAAGAGCTTCGAAAAGCACTTATCAGTTCACCCGGGGCATGTCTTAGCTGTTCTGAACTGAATCAATGTATGGGAGGGTGCCGTGGAAGGGCGTATAAAATAAAAAAATCCCTGCTGCAACCTGATCCTGCCTGTAAGTAAGCAGTCTTTTTTTGCAATACCGCGACCGCCATGAACTTCGCAAAACATGCGAAGCTCATGGAAACGAGGTCTTTCGGAGAGGGTATTTGAAACCCTGCAAATGATTGATCTGCTACGAACCTTTGAGGTGCTTAACACGAATGCCGCAGATTGAAATCCTAACACCGCGGCCTTTAGGTTTAAACTGCCGCGGCCAAATGGCCGCCCTTTTTTATCGTTGTCGAGGTCATCTCCTCACAATCTCATGCTTGCGACTGAGGCCGTTTCTCCAATGATAAATAAACTTGGTTTTCGACTCAAAATCTCCCGGTAACCCAAGTCAGTCTGATTCCGACCGCTGAAACCACATCAAAACCCTTCTTTCAACGTGTCCTTTCTATGCATTGACGACTGCTCATGAAATGCAGAAAATTCTTTTTGAAACCCACGGCAGATGCGTAGTCTGGAAATTGCGCCACAAGCAGATAAATAATCGTGAGAATGAATGAGGTAAAGCGGGCGAGACAAGGCAAATCACATCCTTCAGAAGATCATATTCTTTGTCATGGAGGTGGTTTCTTTCGCTTGGCCGGTGAACTTCAAGGGTCATCAAACACGATTTATGGGACGCGGCTTCTTTTGCCGCGCCCCTCGTGAACGATTTTGCTGGGAATGGTTTAAATACGCCTCGCGCCTGATTACATGCGTTCTTCTAACTATGTTCGGAATAAGGAATCTTCGCCGCCTTAATTTTTCGAGGTCGTGAGCGGCTTATCTGCTTGCATGGGCTTCACTGTTGCATTGCCCTGCGTTCCTCCGTAAATCTTGATACTTGACGCCTTATATCGAACGACGGTAGCAGCGCTTGCAACTTTGCCATTGATTACGATAACCCCATTCGCAAAGAGAGTAACTTTTGAATCTCCGACTATGTTGCCTCCAATAGTTATAGAACCATTTTGTGCTGTGAGTCTTACCGTGCTCTGTCCGTCGATATTTCCACTAACAGTAATGGAGCCGTTTGTTGTCATGATATCGACATGGCTCTGCCCATTTATATTCTCTATTGTGACGTCCTCGTTATAGACTGCATGTTTTGTGCGCGCTTGATTCATGTTCCCAAGGTCTATAGCTGTTGCCGGGGTGATACCGATGACAAGCACGATTACTATTAATGAGCCTAACATGAGAAGTTTCTTCATTACTTTGCCTCCTTATTGAGATTTTTAGCGTGGCATTTTACTTCACGAAATAGAGGAGATCATAAACGGCGTTCTCAAAGAAAAAACAAAACATCGCTATGTGATACACCCTTTTTGTGTTTAATTGACGGTCCGATGATTTGCAATATGGAAATCGCGCTTCACGGCATCTGTACGCAAATATAAATTAAGCGCCTAACGATGACTTTATCAGATTTTGTTTGAATTTTCAAGCAAATTGAATATTTATTTTTTCGCAAAAAATCCTTGTATTGCTTGGTCCTACATTCGCATAACTTTCCATTTTTTGTACCATTCGATAACGATAAGTTAAGAGGCTAGACGTTTTTGTCTTGCCGCTGTCAATTTGAGCAATTAGTGGAGGAGCATATTCATTCGTAGAATCTCTAACCATGAACGCAAGTTGCTTCCCCAAATGATCCTCAATTAATTTATGATAAGTGTAATTGGCATTTGCCAGCAAGATAAAGATATATCAGCTATACCGAAATAATATGGATGGGGTTGCGTAAAGAGGGAGAATTTCCGTGGGTGACGGCTGGAATTGATGGGCGTAAGCTTTTCCATAAATATGCTTATGACACTATGGACGAAGTAAAGGAAAAAGTGTAAAATTAAAAATTCGTGGTACAGGGATCTCTCCCTTGACCGTGGAGCCTCAGAAAGATGGTTAGTGAAGGTGGTAAAAACTGCTGAAAACAACGAGATGTACTAAGTACTATAGTGCGATTGCGATCGCTCTTTTGGCATTTACGGTCTACTTGCCCGCTTTGCAGAATGATTTTTTGAACTGGGACGACAACACTTACGTTGTTGAAAACCCCTTTATCCGTTCCTTCAATGCAAACCTGCTCAGAGGGGCTTTTTTCCAATTTACCGCAGGCAATTGGCATCCTCTTACTTGGATCTCCCATGCCTTGGATTACGCTGTTTGGGGCCTGAACCCGCTGGGTCATCACTTGACCAATATCGTTCTCCACGGCATGAACACCTTTCTGGTGGTCTTACTCATCACGATGTTGCTTGAGGCGGCGAGGGAACGAACATCAGGCCAGGGGGGCATGGGTTTTCTCAATGACCGGACGATTCTCGTGGTGGGCGGGGGAACAGGTCTTTTATTCGGACTCCATCCCCTGCATATCGAGTCGGTCGTCTGGGTGGCGGAGCGAAAAGATCTTCTCTGTGCCCTGTTTTTTCTGCTCAGCGTGATGATGTACGTGAAGTACGGGGTTGCCGGGCAGAATGAGAGGGACAAACGCAATGGTTTCTTCCGGTTCAGGAATAAACACTATTGGTACGCTCTCGGTTTTTTTATCCTCGCTCTGCTGAGCAAACCAATGGCAGTATCGCTTCCTCTAGTTCTTCTGATCCTGGACTGGCATCCCTTGAGCAGAATCAGTTCTTTCCGTTCGTTCCGGCTTGCGTTCGAAGAGAAACTTCCTTTTGCCGCGTTGAGCTTGCTTTCTTCGCTACTTACCGTGCTGGCGCAGAAATCAGGAGGGGCGCTGTCATCCACTATATTAGTATCGCTGCCGGTTCGCCTGCTGGTAGCGGCTCTGTCTGTTATCGGTTACTTGTCAAAAATGCTTTTGCCGGTGAATTTAATACCCTATTATGCATATCCGGTTCAGAGCACTGTTTCTTTATTCTCCCCTGCCTACTTAATCTCCGTTATATTGCTGCTCGGAATTACTGTTTTCTGCATTCGAGTCGCAAAGCAACAGAGGTATTGGTTATCCAGTTGGCTCTACTATATTATCACCCTTATACCTGTCATCGGTATTGTCCAGGTAGGCGGCCAAGCGATGGCAGACCGATATACCTATTTGCCGAGCTTAGGTCCATTTCTGATCATCGCCCTGGGAGTCGCGTGGGTCGTCAATTTTGTAGCCAGTAAAAAAGTGCAACACTCAACGCTAGTGCTCGTAATCAGCGTTATGGCAATAGGTACCATCGGTTGTTTAGCGTATGCAACCATACAACAGACACGAGTATGGGAAAACAGCATCTCTCTCTGGAGTAGTGTAATAGCGAAGGAGCCCCATAACGAATTTCTACCTTACAATAATAGAGGCCAGGCTTTCGATATGCTGAAACAGTATGACAAAGCAATAGCTGACTATGACATGGCTATTGCGGTCGACCCGACATCAGATGAGGCATTAAATAACCGCGGTGTCACCTATCAAAAAATGGGCATAATTAATAAAGCTCTCGTAGATTTTAGCGCGGCACTTAGTTTGAATCCATCTTTCTACCCGGCTTATAATAACCGCGCTTATGCTTACGGATTGATAGGAGAATTTGACAAAGCAATGGACGATTACGACCATGCGCTCGCACTGAATCCATCTTATTTTCAAGCGTACAACAACAGAGGACTTCTGTATGATCGAATGGGGATGACAGAGAAAGCTATTGAGGATTTTAAGCGAACTATTGCATTGAATCCTTTGTCAGAACGAGCATATTTTAATCTTGGAATTTTATACGGCAAGATGGGCAAGTATGACAACGCGCTGGTGAATTTCGATGCAACCCTAAGTCTGCGGCCCGATTTTTCTGATGGCTATCTCAATAGGGGGATCACTTATTCTCTTGTCGGTCAAACCAGCATGGCACTAAAAGATTTTACAGCAGCAATCCTTCTCGATAAGAATAGTGCTAGAGCGTATGCCGCTCGAGGGCGGTTATACGTCTCAACAGGACAAAAAGGGCCGGCTCTTGTAGATTATCAAAGAGCATGTCAGTTGGGCGACCAAACCAGCTGTCAAGCCATGCAGTAGCTGTTCGCAATAGCTATTAACTGGTGACTGAACGGCTGACTTTGAACACTCGTACTTACTATCAAAGTATTTCGTGAGCATTTCACCAGGTTAACCCGTATGAAAACACTTTACAGTAAAATACCTCTTTTCCTCGCTGCGTCAATTACAGCTGTTATGTTCTTGCAGGTGTACAGTGGTAGTCGCAATGAGTCTCTCACGTGGGATGAACCATCCTTCATTTCTGCTGGATATTCTTATCTTACAACGCGGCAATTTGTCCTGAATCCGTCTCATCCCCCGCTCACGCAAGAACTTATTGCATTCCCTCTGCTTTTTTTGAATGTACATAGACCTCCAGGAAAACCAACGGATTGGCTCGTCAAGGTAAATCCCGTAGCTGAATACGGAAGGGACTTGATTTATGAAATGAATAATAACCCCTTCGGGATAACATTCTGGGCTCGACTCACTCCTCATATCCTTGGTTCTGCATTGGTCCTCATTGCTTTTTTCTGGGGGAAAAAGCTAGTCGGTCCCTGGGCCGCGCTAATCGCAAGCATATTAATCGCTTTTTGCCCGAACCTCATAGCCCATTCAAAAGTAGCAACTGAAGATATTAGCTGCACTTTTTTCATGTTTCTCGCTGTCTGGTCTTTCTGGTATTCCTGCCAAGAAAGAACAACCCAATCTGTTTTTATATCTGGACTTTTAACCGGACTTGCCCTGCTATCTAAGTTTACAGCACTTCTTCTCCTGCCTATATATGTGATCATTATAGCAATAAGCATGGTGCGTGATTATAAGGGGTTCTTGCCACGATTTGCAGTCCTATCAGGAGCATTTACTATAACATGCTTTGTTGTGACGATTGCCGGGTATGACTTCCAGCCATCGCTGTATGTAAAGGGCATTTCAAGCATTTACACAGACACAATTCCGAATTATCTCTTTTACCTTTATGGTTGGATTTCGCCTAAACCATGGTGGTATTACAACTTAGCGGCTTTCATTGTGAAGGTTCCTGTTCCAGCCATCATTCTCATTATAACCTCACTTATCTTGATTACCGTCACTAAAATGCGTGATAATCCCCATTTGCCTTTTTTAGTAGTCCCTCCAATTATCATAATCGTTGTATCCTTTTTCGATGCGAAGAATCTTGGCCTCAGGCGCATACTTCCTGCCTTTCCTTTTCTGTATATGATAGTTGCGTATGCGGCGAAGCATTGTCAATTCAATCGTGCCGGAAAATTTTTATTCACTGCCCTCCTATGTTGGACCGTGTATGACTGTATCGCGATTTACCCGCATCACCTTTCTTATTTTAATGAAGTTGCGGGAGGGCCTTTAAACGCTCCTTACCTCCTCGACGACAGCAACATTGATTGGGGTCAAGATCTTCCTTCCCTGGCTCAATGGCAGCGGCAGCATCCGGAAGCGCGACCTCTTAAACTACTATACTTCGGGACAGCGAAGCCTGAAGCCTATGGAGTCGAAGCCCTGGAATTCACACAATCGGACATAGAAAAGCCGCAGAAAGGAACATATTACGCCATAAGCGTGCACAATCTGATAGGGTTCAGAAAGCTGCGCTTTACGACAGGTAAAGATGTTGATTGGCTCACCAAGTTTCAACCGGTTGGTAGGGCAGGTTACTCCATTTATATCTACAGGTTTTGACTTTCAAAGCTTGCTTTCGAAGCAGCCACCCATCGGCTTCCGGCGCTGGTCTTCTGCTCCGCTTTAGTAAAAAAATACGGTCCTTCCGGATCGAGTGAGTCCCTCAGCATTTAGAACGAAATATTCTTTTAATTAGTACGAAATAAAAAACTTGCAATGGTTCAAGATGTTCCGAGAGTCGTATTGGCTACTTTATTTATTGTGATCCACACTAATTCCTGAAGCTGCAAAAATGCATGCTATCGCTCACTATGAGTTCATTGAGGTTGAACGTGAAAAAAACGCAGAACATTAAATTTTATCTTGCAGCTTCAGTCGCCCTCATGACGTTTGTTGTCTATCTCCCAGCTCTTCGCAATGGTTTCACCGTATGGGACGACGACCTTTATGTTGTTGCGAACCCTCATATCCGTTCATTGAATATAGAGTTTTTCAAATGGGCTTTTTCTGATTTCTACGCGGGTTACTGGTCGCCTTTAACCTGGATATCTCATGCCTTGGATTATGCTGTCTGGGGGCTGAATCCTTTGGGTCATCATCTGACCAACATCATTCTCCACGCTGCCAATACCTTTGCGGTAGTATTCCTCATCATAAAACTTATCGAAGCATGGAAAGGGACGACAAAAAACGATGTAAGACCGGAAACTTTGACCATGCAAACGGTAATGATAATCGGAGGCGTAACCGGTCTTTTGTTTGGTCTTCATCCTTTGCATGTAGAATCAGTGGTCTGGGTGGCTGAACGAAAAGATCTTTTGTGTGCCTTGTTCTTCCTGCTCAGCGTCATCAGGTATACGAATTATGTCATGACTATATCAAATGGAACGGCGGAAAAAAAAACATGCTCTCAACTTCTCAACAAACACTACCTCTTGTCAGTTGGATTTTTTATCCTTGCCTTGTTGAGTAAGCCGATGGCGGTTAGTCTTCCAGCTGTTCTGATTATATTAGACTGGTATCCCTTTGGTAGAATACGGTCTTTCAAGGCTTTTTGGGCTGCAATCATTGAGAAAATTCCGTTTATCGTATTTAGTTTTATTTCATCGCTGTTGACTATACTAGCGGCAAAAACGGGAGAAGCTTTAACACCGATGGAATTTACAACGTTGCCGACGCGAGTGCTGGTCGGCGGTAGATCTCTTATTGAATATATATGGAAGATCATATGGCCTCTAAACTTGGTCCCTTTTTATTCATATCCAAAAAACGTATCAATATTATCCTTCGATTATCTTTCGGTAATAATTTTAGTAATCGGAATTACGGCACTATGTGCGGTATTTGCGAGAAGACAAAAGTTATGGCTGGCAGTCTGGTGTTATTATATTGTAACTTTGATGCCCGTCCTTGGCATCGTGCGGGTAGGACTGCAATCAATGGCTGACCGGTTCGTGTATCTTCCCAGTCTTGGTCCATTCTTTATCATAGGTCTCACGGTGGCATGGGTTGCGAAAAAGGTGAGCGTCCCGTCAAGAATAAACATATTTGTGAAGCCGCTCGGCGCAACTGTTGCCTTTGTTGTCCTTGTTTCTATATCGTACTTAACCATGAAACAAATATCCCTATGGGAAGACGATATCAAACTATGGAGTTATGCCATTGACAAGGATACTGGTGGGGCTGCAGTCTGTTATAATAATCGCGGTACTGCTTATGGAAAAAGGGGTCAGTTCGACAAGGCGATCGAGGATTTAAACAAGGCAATTGTTTTGTATCCGGATTATTCTGATGCCTATAGTAACAGGGGCATTATATACAGTAAGGTCGGTTTGCTCGACAGCGCAATAGAATCCTTTAATCAGGCAGTAGCCCTAAAGCCAAATGCCGCTGATGGTTACTCAAATCGAGGAGTGGCCTATGCAATGACTGGTCAATACGACAAAGCTTTGGAAGACTACAATCGGGCAATTGCATCTAATCAGAATTATGCTATTGCTTACTATAATCGCGGCAAGCTCTTCCTTAATACTGGCAAGAAAGAACTTGCATTAACGGATTTTCAGAAAGCATGCAATCTGGGTTATGAAAATGCATGTCAGGCACTGCAAGAATGAACCTCCCCACAGTAAGCTGCTATATCCTAAAAGACCTAAAACAACTTCGGATGCATTAATTAATTCGTCTTTCAGCTTGTCTTGCGACTCTATATACCACTCAACGCTACCCCAATCACCATGCTCACCTACTGTACCCGCGTAATATCCATCTGATCAAAACTCTCCGCCTCATAACTCCTTCTTCACTACAGGCTTTCGAAGGTAAGATTTTATTATGAATCCACGAACAGAATCTGCTATAATCGCTGTAATCAATATACCTACTTCAGACAATGTCACAATTACAAAAAAAACTAGATAGTGCCTTGTAACACCGAAGACCAGTAAACAACATAATAATCGGCTTCTGGCCCGGCGTTTGAACTATTATTGTAAGACCGCCGGTGTTTCGAATATATCCGCAAAGATGTTTTGCGATCTCCCTATTCGCGCAGATAGATAACTCTTTACCAAGCGCTAGAGTATTATCAAACATGGGTCGGGCGTCAATAAAGCAGTCATGTGATGTTTTGGCGGTACTACAAGACGAACAGGATTGGTGCAACTTCGTTTGGAAATTAAAAATTAAATGAAAATGAATAGGATTTGAGAAAGAGCATGTTGTTGATACAGATATTTTAGACGAAACAAGCAAAATAGATGCCATTTGTTTTACTTAATTATAATTTTTGATCATAATTAATAATGAAGTTTGAATTTTTTCATTTTTCATAATCGGTCAAATTCCCAATTTCATCAGGTTATTTCACCATAGAATATTGAAATGGTTGAGGGAAATTTAAAATGAAAAATGGTTAAGGCATTGAAAATTAGGATAACGAAAATAATAAACGCTTTGGTATGCTTATTGCTTATATAAAAATAGGCATAAATATGTTCTGAGGATAGTGTTAAAATTTAAATGTCGATAAAAATAACAACATATGGATTCTATGAAAAAATTTCTCATTGTTGACGACGAAGACCTGATTCGTCATTCTCTCACCTCAGTGTTCCATGATAAGGATACGGAGATTACATCCGCCGCCACCGGAAGAGACGCATTAAAGGCGATTAATGAAAATCATTTTAACTTGTGCTTTCTTGATATGCATCTTCCGGACATCAGTGGCCTGGAGATCATGAGATTGCTTCGGGATGTCTCACCCCAGACCCGAATCCTTATGATGACAGGGAGCGAGATCACTGACGAGATGCTGATAGCCGTTCGTGAGAATGCGCATTGTCTACTTTCCAAACCTTTTGATCTGGAACAAGTCAAATTATTGGCCTCCAGGATTCTTTTAATGGGATCCCACCTTTACCATGCTGAGGACCTCGTAACTCAGGGAGGGGTGTCGTCTCTTCAATGGATCAGCGATGACACCAGAAAACATCAGCGGAAGCCAATCTCCAACTGCATTACCTGTTACGCGGTTGCCCCGCACGGCGACATGGCCGCCAAACTCATCACTGCCGATATTCTCGATATCAGTGAATCAGGCATGGGCATCCTTACCGATTGCCAACTGCAGCCGGGGCACCTTATCCGGCTGAGCGATGCGCCGATACACGGCAGAGGTGTCGTCCGATGGAGTGTATACGTCGACACCAAGGCGGCGTACAGGGCGGGAGTTCAATTCGTATCGCCGGAACATGTACCGTACTGACATACTCCAAGCTGCTACCCAACCACGGATTCTGTCTCGGGACGCCGGGATGAACATAGCATTGAAAGAGCATTTCGCTCTGTCTTAAGCCAATGCAACCGCTCACCCGCGGGATCGTGGTCAGGCATTTTTTCACGGCATCATGGTTTAAATCATGAAGAAGTCCATCCTCATTGTTGACGAAGACCATCTGACTTATAACCTGCTATCGCCGCTGTTGAACGACGACCAGGCCGACGTTGTTCGCTCATCGAGCGGAGAAGATGCGCTCAAGAGGCTTGGTGCGATGACATGCGATCTGTGCCTTCTTGATAGCCGCCTTCCCGATATGAGCGGTCTCGACCTTATGAGGATAATGAAGAGCAACTATCCTCAAGCAGGCATCATCATGATGACCGGCGACAGGCCCGATGACAATGTCATGAAATCCATCCGGGAGCATGCACTCCTTCATCTTGTCAAACCGTTCGATCTTTTTCAGGTTAAGGCAATTGTGGGGGAACTTCTGGGAAAGCGCATCGATACGTATCAGGATTACAACTTTTTGATGGCCAGGATATGTGGAGATAAGAGGCTGCACAACCGTCAGCCCTTTACGAACCCGGAGAATTACACCATTCTCTGTTCCGAGACGGATGACGACGAGCAGCATTATCTCGCCGATGCGATCGACATCTGCCTGAACGGCCTTGGAATCACGACGAATGTCCAGCTCGAACCGGGGAAAATAATCCGGCTCCGAAACGGAAATGAGCATCTCCGCGGCATTGTCCGGTGGATAGCGTCCGGAAACCAGAGCGAGCGGTATCGAGTGGGAATTCAGTTCATATAACCTGAACCGGCCAATCCGGGACAGGAAAAAACTATAGCCACAGAGATCGATATAATTAACCGTCTCTTCATGATATTTTGACAGGGAAGGTTCGCAAAATTCCGATTTTAAGCAGCCGCATGCTTTAGCCTTCTTTCATGACACTGCAAAAATAGAAAAACCAGGCAAACTGAATTTTTCAGCTACAAATTTAAATCATGCTGCTTATCATCAGTTCCCTGATGCGACAATTTGAGACTGTTAACAACCGAGATGCTTCTTGCTCCCGCCCTATGCTCTACGGAAACGCCGTGGCAAATTTTCTTCTGCATATGAGGTTTGAGGAGAGTTTGATTCCTCGTTGATTAATCCGGACTAGCCAGCACCCTAATTTTTTACAAACTAATCTACAATTTCACGGGAACTCAGTTTAAAAAACACTTTTCAAGGCAATTCCCCTCCACTGCTGTCATGTGTGTGCCGACAAAGTCGGGACCTGTATCTACCGTCCAACCTGTGTTAGCCAGATCATTCCAGCCCGAATTTTTTCACCTGATAGCGAAAGGTATCATAGCTGAGATTCAGGAGTTTCGCCGCCTGCGTTTTGTTATTATTCGTCCGTTCAAGCGCTTGGACGATGAGATCCTTTTCCAGGTCATCAAGAGATAGTCCTTGCGCCGGAAGCGAGAGCCGCCCGGCGGGCTGCGACGGTGTGGTGATCCCCGCATTGCCGGTCAGCCAGTTCGGCAGATGTTCGGGCAATATTTCTTCAGCGCCTTCGAGAACCACGAGCCGCTCCAGCAGGTTTCTCAGTTCCCTGATATTCCCCGACCAGCGGTAGGAGGTAAGGATTTTTTCCGCCTCCGGAGAAATACGCGTCGTGGTTTTCCTTTGATAACGCGTTGTGAACTGAGAAAGAAAATATTGCATGATGAGGGGAATGTCTTCCTGCCGTTCCCGCAACGGAGGTATGTGCAGGTAGAACGTGCTCAGGCGGAAAAACAGATCCATCCTAAATGATCCCTGATCCACCGCTTCCGCTAGATTCCTGTTCGTCGTGGCGATTACCGTAACATCGATCGGGATTTCCTCGCTTCCGCCAACCGGCCGGACGGTTCTTTCCTCCAGCACTCGAAGCATTTTGCCCTGGAGGGTATGCTTCATATCTCCGATTTCATCAAGAAGGATGGAACCGCCCTGCGCCATTTCAAACAACCCCTTCTTGTCGGATTTCGCATCGGTAAATGAACCTTTTTCATACCCGAACAGTTCACTCTCCAGGAGTGTTTCCGGAAGAGCCGCGCAGTTGACCTTGATGAATGGGGCAAAACGGTTTCCTGATGCTTCGTGGAGCATTCGATGGGCATACCGCGCGAACAGCTCCTTGCCTGTTCCGCTCTCGCCGGTTATCAGCACCGTCGAGACCGCAGCATCAGCCATTCTCCCGATTTTCGATTTCAGTTCCTGGACTACCTTCGACACGCCGATAATTTCCTTCTCGAAGACTTCGGACTGCACCTTTCTGAGATAGGTAACCTCCTGCTTCAGCTTCCCCTTTTCAATGATGTTCTGCAGTACGATCTTTACCTCATCGACATTAAACGGCTTCGTGAGGTAATCAGCAGCGCCCAGTTTCATCGCCTTCACCGCGGTTTCCGCGGTATCATCAGCCGTCAACATAACCACCTGGGAGGGTAGTTCATGCTTAACAATTTCCGTCAGAACATCGATTCCGCTCTGGTCAGCGATCCGGATATCGAGCAGGACTACGGCGGGCGACCAGGCTTTGATCTTGCTCACGATACCGTCTGCGCTGGTAGCGGTCCGCACTTCATAGCCATTGCCTTTGAGTACACGAGAGAGCATGGATACAATAAGTTCATCATCGTCAACGATATAAATCTTCTGCTGGTCCCTCATACGGACATTATCCTTTCCGAAGTCACTTCCGGAAGACAAATTCGCACCGTAGCACCCCGCTCTGCGTTGTTCTCGATCTGAATGGTTCCTCCGTGGTCTTCAATCAGTCGCTTGGAAATCGCAAGGCCGAGCCCTGTGCCCTTAGGCTTTGTCGTGTAAAAAGGCTTGAACATCTGAGGCAGGACGGAAGCGTCGATCCCTGACCCCGTGTCGGAAATATCAATGAGAATATTGCGAGATGAGGGTTCAAATGATGTTTTTACGGTAATGGTTCCTCCACCCGGCATTGCGTCAACCGCGTTCAGAAGCAGGTTCATAAAGACCTGTTTCAGCTGCATGGGGTCTGCGAGGATTGTCGGCAGGCTCTGCTCAAAAACCTTCACCAAGTGAATTGAACCCGCGCCTCCCTGCAAAGACGGACGGTCGTGCAGCGCCAGACCGATCACTGCTTCAAGGACTTCGTGTACGTCGGTATGGGCCAGATGTGGCTTTGGTGGCCTTGCAAAACTCAACAGGCCTTTCATCAGCTTCTCGATACGCTTGATTTCGTCGATCACTTTCCTTATGACGGTTTTGTTGTCCTCCGACAGTTGCTGTTCCTCCAGCAGCATCTCGATTGACAGCTTGATGCCGGCGAGCGGATTTTTTATTTCATGGGCCATGCCCGTGGCCAGCTCCGCCGAGGTTCTGATCTGCTGTGCCCGCTGGAGCGACTCCTCGGCCAGCTTTCTCTCGGTAATATCTCGATCGATGTCGAGGATATATTTGCGCCCGCCGACCTCAAACAATCCGGCCCCGATTTCGACAGGGAATATCGTTCCGTCTTTCCTTCGATGGTTGAGCTCCGCCCGGATCCACTGCCCCCTCAGAATCCGCTGCATTCGCGATGAGAACCCGAGCGCCGAATCAGCGCTGTTGAGACCGTTGATGTTCATGTTCAACAATTCTTCAACAGGATAGCCATGCATCTCTGCTGCGGCGCGGTTAGCCTGAAGGATTTTCCCGGCCCGGTCACCTTCCACATCCAGGATGAAAATCGCGTCGGCGGCGCTGTCGAACAGATGGCGATACCGCCCCTCACTCTCTTCAACAGCCGTCAGATTATCTTTCAAGGACGCGGCCATGTCGTTGAAAGCTACTGCCAGTTCCGCGAACTCATCCTTGAGTCCAGTGATCCGGTGGTCCAGGCTGCCGCCTTTCAATTTTCTCGCCGCGCCCACCAAAGTCCTGATCGGCTTCGTAAGGCTTCTGCTTGCCAGGAAACCGAACAGCGCGATCAGAACGGGACCCGCGGCAACAACCATGACCACAATAATTTTCGTCCGGTAGGAAATCAGTGCGGCTTCCTGCGTTGTGTCAGCCAGCTTCTTCTTGGTCAAAACTATTATAGCATCGACCTTGCCGACCAGTGAGTCGCCGATTAGGCGCGCTTGCTCCTGATCCCCCGGACGCCGCTGTTGAACCCGCGATCCTCTTTTTACCTCTCTCACAAGGCCGGACGCCGCACTACTAAACGCCTTCTCTACCGCACGGCCATATTCATTAGTATGACGCTGCAGATCATTGATTTTTTCCGTCACGATCTCTGAATGGTGACATCCAGAACAGGATTTAACCACATTATCCATGACCGTGACGTGATTATCAACAGCGTCGGCAGATTGCGGATGCTCAGTGGTCAGTGAGGATAAATCCGCGCCCACCTTGCGGATCTCCAGCAACAACTGCTGCCTCAGGATTTCCACCTGATGCAGCATGACTAGTTCGTCGTAGTTTGATGCCGCACGATCTATAAGTACAAGCAGTATAGCGCCGCCGATAAGTGCAAACAGGCAGGCAGCGATCAGTGCTATAAAAATCTTCTTCTTCAAAGTGATATGGGGCCTTTTAAGTATCTGATATATTTAGGAAAATAGCAATCATAAATCGAGACGTGTTGGAAAATACGGTTAAAAAGAGATCGGCTTCACGATCTAATTACTAAAGGCCGTATGCTCTGTCCGTCTCGCTTATCGGGCAAAACCAACTTGTCGCCTCATCAATTTCCTGAATATCTTGGTTTTTTTCGGTTCTGCCTGTAACCTAAAGTCGACAATTATTCATGGTATGATAACGTAATGTCCCTATGCTGTCAACTAAATGCTGGAATTCGAATTACATAAATAGTGGGCAATTTGCTGCGCTCGCAAACCTGCGCTCTTGTATTAAAAAAGGAACGGCTTTTCTGAATGAGAGCTGTTGAACCACGGACTTCATCGTAAAAAAAGCCGTTTTCGAGTGCAACTGCGTTAATCCATGGCCAAACGTTCTTTTTTTGGGGTCTTACGGCTTTGGAGTAGGTGTTATTTTACCCTCATGGTACGATAACCCCACAGAGTCAACGCAATTTAGGAGTGTCATTCTTGTGCTTAGCAAAGAATGAATCAGTGCAAAACCATTAATTGACAAACATTAAAGTGGAAGAGGTTTTGCGGCATCTTTTGATAAGCGAAAGACTCTTCATTCAGAGATAAGATCGGGTGAAAACTGCGGATTGTCAGCTAAAATATGAAAGTCACCACTTTGTGATGACAACTCCCTCTTCATTATCCTTTGTCGATCTCAGCTCTGGATTTATGAAATAACGTCAAACCATGATCAGCAAAATAATAAATAACATAGCCTAGATATGCTCCCGCAACGATGTCGCTCAAAAAATGATAATTCGTCGAGATCAACGCCATCGCAAGCAGAAATAATAGTACACCATAGACTGATCTGTATCGTGGATAATATTTCCACAAGTCCAGGAAGATAGCCGCAAACACCGCCATATGCCCAGAGGGGAATCCGCTGTAGTTGTCAACACCATGAAACCAGTGGAACTCTCTAGCAATGGGACTGACCAACCAGAAGCGCGTTGTGATCCCGCCGAACACGAATTTCAGAATGGATTTAATTAAAAAGGTCAACGGAAGCGAAGTGCCGACGAGCAGAAAAAAGGCTGTACGGATATCATCAATGCCTTTACGCTTATCATGAAAATAGAGGACCAACGCAAGAGCTGTAACTATGCAAACAAAGAGCGGCAGAAAATCGGGGATATCTGCAGAAAAAAGAGACGGCTGCCCGCCTGACATCAATACTCTTTTAACAAAAAGTGCTATTTTCACGTCAAAAAAATGATAACAGCACATAATCAGTATTATAGCCAAAAGAATACCGCCAATAAACTTTTTTAAATTCATACCTGCGCTCGCTTCATATACATATACAATGATCCTATTGGGTATTCCGGTCCAAGCCGACCCATCGTTCCGGAGTTATCCGACCCCTGATTCCGTTTTAATTCGACCCATCATC
>Ga0209415_10002516_pt1 | contig 34374 bp, 38 predicted proteins | sample PeaSoiSIISIP2007_FD_187696 | JGI IMG/M metagenome (GOLD analysis project Ga0209415, IMG submission 187696) | Peat soil microbial communities from Weissenstadt, Germany - SII-SIP-2007 (SPAdes) (version 2) | ecosystem: Environmental > Terrestrial > Soil > Wetlands > Peat | place: Germany... | reverse complement strand
TCGAAGCACCAGGCGTTGAGGCAGATCGCGACGTCGTAGGCGAGGAAATCCGTGCAGGCGAAATAGAAATCGATCAGTCCCGACACCGCCTCGCCGCGGAAGAACACGTTGTCGGGAAACAGGTCCGCATGGATGGTGCCCGCCGGCAATCCCGTAGGCCAACGCTGCTCCAGCTCGCCGAGCTCCTGGCCCAGCTCCTGGGCGAGGCCTGGCTTCACCTCGTGGGCGCGCGCCGCGCAGGCCTCGAATAGCGGGCGCCAGCCCGCGACCGAGAGATTGTTCGGCCGCCGCATCGCAAAGCCGGCTCCGGCGAGGTGCAGTTGGGCGAGCGCGCCGCCGACGCCCGCGCAGTGAAACGGCAAAATGCGCCGCGGCCATAGGCCCTCGAGGAAGGTGACGATGGCCGCCGGCCGCCCGCAGAGCGAGCGCAGTGCCACACCGTCCCGCGCCTTCACCGGCGTCGGACACGCGATGCCGTGCGCCGCCAGGTGCTCCATGAGCGCGATGAAGAACGGCAGGTCCTGCGGGAGCACCCGCTTCTCGTAGAGCGTCAAGATGAACGTGCCGCGCTCGGTGCGCAGGAGAAAATTCGAGTTCTCGACGCCCTCGGCAATGCCCTTGCACGAGACCACCTCGCCGATGTCGTAGTCTCTGATGAAGGCGGTGAGCTCCTCGTCGCCGACGTCGGTATAGACCGCCATGGCGCCCTAGGCTTGCGCCGCGAATGCGATGTGGAGTTTCGTGGAGCGCACGTTCAGTCCCGGCGCGACTCTCATGCCATGCCTCGGCCTTTCTCCGGGTCCAACCCTTGTGCGCCTCGACGCCCTCGCCTAGAGTTGCGCCCGCATTCGCCGGGGCATCCGGTGACGACTCGAGGGCGACGTTAGTCCAGCAACACCTGATAAGGAAGAGGGGTCATGGCGGAGCCGATTCCGGCGCAGAAGGCACCCTACGGCGTGACCGTGGAGGCGGGGAAGGAATATTGGTGGTGCGCATGCGGTCGCAGCAAGAGCCAGCCGTTCTGCGATGGCTCGCACAAGGGCACTGGCCTATCGCCGCAACAGTACAAGGCCGACAAATCGCAAGAGGTCTGGTTCTGCGGCTGCAAGCAGACCGGCGGCAAGCCGTTCTGCGACGGCACCCACAAGCGGATTTGAGCCGCCTAGGTTTCATGAGGTCGCGCGCGAGAGCCGCTGGGGCCGTCGCCTTGGCGTTCGCTGCAGCGGCGTGCTCGGGAACCGGCCGTCAAGTGCCGTGTCCGAGTGTTGCCGTCGTCCCCGAGCTGCACTCCGTGGCGAGATTCGGCCCCGGTCCGGGCCGGCAGGATTCTGACGTGGTCTACGGCGCGGTCATGCTGAAGGCGGAGGTCAGCTGTGAGATGGACAAGAAAAGAGGAGCACTCGTCGTTTCAAATCAGCTCGGTATCAGCGCTTTGCGCGCACGCACCGACGTCAAGAAAGCGCAGGTAACATATTTCGAGGCAATCATAAATCGCAACCAGCAGATTTTGTCGGAACGCGATTTCGTCGTTGAGCTGGAATGGCCAACGACGCAACAGCGACTCCAAGACACCGAAGAGTTGGAGACTCTCCTCCCGCTGGCGCCGAACGCGACGGGAGCCGACTATGCGATTCTCTTCGGATTTCGGCTTACGCCGGAGGAATTACAGTACAACCGCGACCACGCGCCGAAAACACCGGGTTGAGGCGGCGTCTCAGTGCGCCGATAGCGGCCGCCAGCGCGAGTTCTCCCACACCGCGGCGGCCGCGGTCACCGCGAACGCCGCAATCCAAAGCCAGAAGCCCGGGCCGCGCGCGCACAGCGGATCTTGGCCCCTCGCCTCGCTGTAGAACGAGAGCGGCGCGAGCGCGGTCAGGGCGAGCAAGAGACCGGGCACGGCGTACTGCAGCTGAGGCGCGCGTCCCGCGATCATTCTCGCCATGCCGATCAGCAGAAACACGTTGGCGTACCAGGCGAACATTCCGACCGATGGATGCCAGAACATCATCAGCGGTCCCGCCCAGCCCGTGATCAGCGTCATGTATCCCAGCGCCCACTGGGGCCGGTCATAGGCGCAGGTTGCCAGGTCCGGCGCGGCGAGCGCGCCGATCCACAGCATCGCCACAATCGCAAACAAGCCTGCATTGAGTCTGCCGGCGGACAGCAATCCCCCCGTATCCCCCGCCAATCGCGAAGGCACGGTCGTTACTCCTATGCAGTGCGAGATCGCTGCATCATACGCATGAATCTGGCGACACTATGGCGACCGCGTCACGCGATCTCCCAAGCTGGCCATGGAGCGCCACCGGTGCTAAGGTCGCGTCCGTGCCGTAAGCACCCTGATGGGAGAGACTGGGCAGCGCGCCGAGACGAGCGCGGTGCCCGGCGCCGAAGGAGCAACCGCCCCGGAAACTCTCAGGCAAAAGGACCGTCAGGGCGAGGGCACTCTGGAAAGCAGGCGCGCCAGCTCGCGCGTCTCACCGAAGAGGTAAACCGCGCGGGCCTCCCGCGGTGAATCTTTCAGGTTCCCGGACAGAGGGGTATCCGCTTCGGCGATCGCCGAGGCGGGCCTCGAACTGTTCGGAGCCCCCCGTGAGCGATCAACCCCAGGCACCCCTACAGAAGACCCCGCTGCATGCGCTTCACGTGGGCCTCGGCGCCCGCATGGTGCCGTTCGCGGGCTACGAGATGCCGGTTCAATACCCCACGGGCATCGTGGCCGAGCATCTGCACACACGCAGCCAGGCGGGCCTCTTCGACGTTTCGCACATGGGCCAAGCGCGGCTCGACGGCGCCGGCAGGTCGCAAGCGCTCGAGCGTCTGGTGCCCGGCGACATCCAAGCTCTCAAGCCCGATCGCATGCGCTACACGCTCTTGACCAACGCGACGGGCGGCATTCTCGACGACCTCATGGTGACGAACCTCGGAGATCATTTGCACCTGGTGGTGAATGCCGCGTGCAAGGCCGCCGACGTCGAGCATTTGAAGCGCGAGCTGGAGCCCTCCCTCGCGGTGACGCCGCTGCCGGACCGCGCGTTGCTCGCGCTCCAAGGTCCCGCCGCCGCCGAGGTGCTGGGACGGCTGGCGCCTGCGGTCAAGGCGATGTCGTTCATGACCGTGGCCACGCATCGGTTGGCGGACATTGAGTGCCTGATCTCTCGCTCAGGCTACACCGGCGAGGACGGCTTCGAGATCTCGCTTCCCGCCGAGGCCGCGGAGCGCTTGGCGCGGCGCCTGCTGGCCGAGCCCGAGGTGAAACCGATCGGGCTTGGCGCCCGCGACACGTTGCGGCTCGAGGCCGGCCTTTGTCTTTACGGCCACGACATCGACCAATCGACCACGCCGGTCGAGGCCGATCTCGGCTTCGCCCTGGGCAAGCGCCGGCGCGAGGCCGGCGGCTTTCTCGGCGCCGACGTGATCTTGCGCCAGCTCCGCGACGGCACGGCTCGCAAGCGGGTGGGCGTGCAGCCCGAGGGCCGTGCCCCCGCGCGCGACGGCACGGAGATACTCGATAGCGGCGGCGCCAAGATCGGGCACATCACGAGCGGGGGCTTCGGACCCAGCATCGATCGACCGATTGCCATGGGGTATATCGCGAGCGCGCACGCGGCGATCGGCACCGCCGTCTCGCTGATGGTGCGCGGCACGCCGAGACCCGCTCGCGTGGCGCCGTTGCCCTTCGTAGCTCATCGCTATCACCGTGGCTGAAACGGCCGCATAGGGAGAGAAACGTCATGACAGTCAAATACACCAAGGATCACGAATGGGTGCGCATCGAGGGCGCCACCGCCATGGTCGGCATCAGCGACTACGCGCAGACTCAGCTCGGTGATGTCGTTTACGTCGAGGTGCCCGAGGTCGGCCGCAAGCTCGAGCAGGGCAAGGAGGCCGCGGTGGTGGAGTCGGTTAAGGCCGCGAGCGAGGTCTATGCCCCGATCTCCGGCGAGGTGACCGCGGTCAACGCCGATCTCGCCGGCGAGCCGGGCCGCGTCAACGCCGATCCCATGGGTGAGGGGTGGTTCTTCAGGATGACGATCGCCAAACCCAAGGAGCTCGAAGCGCTGATGGACGAGGCGCAGTACAAGGCCTACGTCGAGGGCCTCGGCTGATGCGCTACCTGCCCCTCACCGCCACCGACCGCCAAGCGATGCTCGCCGCGATCGGCGTGCCCTCGATCGATGCGCTCTTCGCCGATGTGCCGAAGGCGGCCCGTTTGGACGATCTGGTCGATCTGCCGCGCGCCCAGGGCGAGCTCGAGGTCGAGCGGGCGCTCGGCGCCATGGCCGCCAAGAACCTGGTCGCCGGCGCGGTGCCGAGCTTCATCGGCGCCGGCGTCTATCGGCATCACGTGCCGGCATCGGTCGATCACCTGATCCAGCGCGGCGAGTTTCTGACTTCCTACACGCCCTATCAGCCGGAAGTGGCGCAGGGCACGCTGCAGATGTTGTTCGAGTTCCAGACCCAGATCGCGCTCCTCACGGGAATGGAGGTGGCGAACGCCTCCATGTACGACGGCGCGACTTCTTGCGCCGAGGCGGTGATGATGGCGAACCGCCTGACGCGACGGAAGAAAGCGGTCCTCGCCGGCAATCTGCATCCGCACTATCGCGATACCACGCGGACCTACGCGCGCTTCGTCGGCTTCGAGACCGTGCTCGCGGACCCCGATCCCTCCGAGCGCCAGGACCTCGCGGCGCTGGTCGATCGCGAGACCTCCTGCGTCGTGGTGCAGAACCCCGGCTTCTTCGGCGCCGTGCGCGACCACACGCCGCTCGCCGCCGCCTGCCACGCGGCGGGCGCGCTCCTGGTCGTCGTCGTCACGGAGGCCATGTCGCTCGCGTCCATCGAGCCGCCGGGCGCGATGGGCGCCGACATCGTCGCGGGCGAAGGCCAGTCCTTCGGCAATGCGCTCAATTTCGGCGGACCGCATCTGGGCCTGTTTGCCTCCCGCGAGAAATACGTACGGCAGATGCCGGGGCGGCTCGCGGGCGAGACGGTGGACGTGGATGGGAAGCGCGGCTGGGTGCTGACGCTGTCGACGCGCGAGCAGCACATCCGGCGCGAGAAAGCGACCAGCAACATCTGCACCAACTCCGAGCTCTGCGCGCTCGCGGCGTCGATCCATCTGGCGCTGCTCGGCGAGGCCGGGCTTCAGCGGTTGGGCGCTCTCAATCACGCGAAGGCCGTGCAACTCGCCGACCGCCTCGCGGCGGTGCCGGGCATTTCCGTCGTCAACGACACCTTCTTCAACGAATTCACGGTCAAGCTGCCGCGGCCCGCGGCGTCCGTGGTCGAGGATCTGGCGCGGCGCAAGATCCTGGGCGGCGTACCCGTGAGCCGGCTCTACCCCGGCCGCGCGGAGCTCGCGAACCTGCTCGTCGTCGCCGCCACCGAGACCAACACCGAGGACGAGATTGCGGCCTTCGGCGCCGCGCTCCAGGAGGCGATCCGATGAGCGACTGGAGCCAAGCCGTAAGCGCCGGCAAACCCGCCAAACCGGACTCGGCGGCGGCCGGCGCGACCATAACCGGCAACCGCGGCCTCAGGATCGAGGAGCTGCTCTTGTTCGAGCAGGACCGTCCGGGCCGCACCGCCGTCGATCTGCCGGAGCCGCCGAAGGTCCAGAGCCGGCTCGGCACGCTCGCGCGCAAGCAGCCGGTTGGCCTGCCGGGCCTCGCGGAGCCGCAGGTCGTGCGCCACTTCACGCGACTCTCGCAGAAGAATTACGGCATCGATGTCGGGACTTATCCGCTGGGCTCCTGCACCATGAAGCACAACCCGCGCCTTGGCGAGCGGGTCGCGCGGTTCGCGGGATTCGCCGATATCCATCCGCTCCAGCCGCAATCGACCGTGCCGGGCGCGATCGAGCTCATGGACACGCTCGCGCATTGGATCAAGACGCTGACGGGCATGCCGGCGGTGGCGCTGTCGCCAGCGGCCGGCGCTCATGGCGAGCTCTGCGGCATGATGTGCATTCGGGCGGCGCTCATGGCGCGCGGGGAAATTCGAACGCGCGTCCTGGTGCCGGAATCCGCCCACGGCACGAATCCCGCCACCGCAGCCGCCTGCGGCTATGCCGTGGACCCGATACCCGCCAATGCCGAGGGCCGCGTCGATCTCGCGGCGCTGAAAGCCAAGCTCGGGCCGGATGTCGCGGCGCTGATGCTCACGAACCCGAACACCTGCGGGTTGTTCGAGACCGAGATCCGCGAGATCGCCGACGCGGTCCATGCGGCGGGCGCCTATTTCTACTGCGATGGCGCGAACTTCAACGCGATCATGGGCCGCGTCAGGCCTGCCGATCTCGGCATCGACGTGATGCACCTCAATCTGCACAAGACCTTCTCCACGCCGCACGGCGGCGGCGGTCCGGGCAGCGGTCCCGTGGTGATGGTCGCGGGCCTCGCGCCTTATGCGCCGGTGCCCTGGGTCGTGCGCGGCGCGGACGGTTTGCGCCTCGTCGAGCATTCCGAGGGTCCCGCCGCGGAAAGTCTCGGACGGCTCAAGCAAAACCACGGCCAGATGGGCATGTTCGTGCGCTCGCTCGTCTACATGATGAGCCACGGCGCGGACGGGCTGCGCCAGGCCGCGGAGGATGCGGTGCTGAACGCCAACTACATCCTCGCCGGCGTCAAAGGCGAGCTCACGCCGGCCTTTCCCGGCACCTGCATGCACGAGGTGCTGTTCGACGATCATTTCCTCGCGGGTACCGGCGTCACCACCCTCGACTTCGCCAAGGCGATGATCGACGAGGGCTTCCATCCCATGACCATGTACTTCCCTTTGGTCGTGCACGGAGCGCTGCTGATGGAGCCGACCGAGACCGAGAGCAAGGAAGGGCTCGACCTCTTCATATCCGTGATCAAGGGCCTGGCGCGGCGCGCCAAGTCGGGCGATGCCGAGTATTTCCACGCGGCGCCCAGGCTGGCTCCGCGCCGCCGGCTCGACGAGACGCTCGCCGCGCGCAAGCCCGTGCTGCGCTGGCAGCCGCCGCCGACGGACCGGCAGGCGGCGGAGTAGGGGCGCGCGTGCTGGATGGCTTCGCCACGCGGCGGATCGACACGGGCGAGGCTTCGATCCATCTCGCGATCGGCGGTGCGGGCCCGCCGCTGCTGCTGCTGCACGGATATCCTCAGACCCACGTCTGCTGGCATCTTGTGGCGCCGCGGCTTGCGCGGCATTTCACCGTGGTCTGCCCGGATCTGCGCGGCTACGGCGAGAGCCGGGGGCCCGCGAAGAACACCGCGGACCACGCGGCCTATTCCAAGCGCGCGATGGCACGCGACCAGGCGGCGGTGATGACGGCGCTCGGCTTCGAGCGCTTCGGCGTCACGGGCCACGACCGCGGCGGGCGCGTCGCCTATCGATTGGCGCTCGATCATCCCGAGCGCGTGAGTCGGCTGGCGCTCCTCGACATCGTGCCCACGGGCGAGATGGTGGCGCGGGTCGATCGCAAGCTCGCTTATGGCAGCTACCACTGGTTCTTCCTGGCGCAGCCCTTCGACCTGCCGGAGCGAATGATTGCCGCCGATCCCGACTTCTATCTCAACTGGACGATCGCGAGCTGGGTCGGCGAGGGCGCGGCGCTGGCACCCGAGGCGATGGAGCGCTATCGCGCGGCCTTCCGCAATCCCGCGGTGATCCATGCGGCTTGCGAGGATTACCGCGCGGGGCTCGGCATCGATGCCGAGCTCGATGCCGCCGACAAGAGCGCGGGTCGTCGCATTGCGTGTCCGCTGCTGGTGCTCTGGGGCGAGCGGCGGCCCGAGCGCAAGGCGGACCAGTGGCTTTCGATCTGGCGGGAGTGGGCGACCGAAGTCGAAGGCGGTCCGGTCACCTCTGGCCATTTCCTGGCGGAGGAGCGGCCGGACGAGATCGCGGCAAGGCTCGAGCGTTTCTTCAGCGCGGGCGCATGAGGCTGCTTTGGCGCCCGACCCGGAACGCCGAAGGCGTGCGCCGGGTCGGCGGCGGGCGCGTCACTCGGCGCGACGTCTACCACCTAATGCTCACCATGCCCTGGGGCTGGTTCTTCGGCGTGCAGGCGGTCGCGTATCTGATCTTCAACGCGGCCTTCGCGCTCCTCTACCTCGCGGCGCCCGGCAGCGTCGCCAACGCCAAGCCGGGGTCGTTCGCGGACGCTTTCTTCTTCAGCGTGCAGACCATGGCGACCATCGGCTTCGGCGTGATGGCGCCGGCGACGCTCTACGCCAACGTCATGGTCACCATCGAGGCTCTCTTGGGCATGGCCAGTTTCGCGGTCGCGGCGGGGCTCATCTTCGCGCGGTTCTCGCAGCCGACGGCGCGGGTACTGTTCAGCCGTGTCGCGGTGGTGACCCCTTTCAACGGCGTGCCGACGCTGATGTTCCGCTGCGCCAACGAGCGCCGCAACCAGATCTTCGAGGCTCAGGTCCACGCCGATTTCGCGCGTCAGGAGGTGAGCGCGGAGGGCATGGCGCTGCGCCGATCCTACGAGCTCGAGCTCGCGCGCGACCGCAATCCGCAGTTCAGCCTGAGCTGGGCCGTCATGCACCCGATCGATGCCGAAAGCCCGCTCTACGGCATCGATCCGGATCTGTTGGCGGGGCAGGAGGCCTCTATCGTGGTGACGCTCACGGGGACGGACGAGACGCTGTCGCAGATCGTCTTTGCGCGAACCGCTTATCGAGCCGATGAGATTCTGTGGGGCCGGAAATTCGTCGACATCTTGAGCGAGACCGAGGACGGCAGCACGCTCGTCGACTACCGCCGCTTCCACGACACGGTGGAGAGCGCGGGGTGAAGCGGCTTAGCGCGTCTTAAGCGGATTGGGCGTCGGCGAAGAGCTTCAGATCGGCGACGAGGCCGTCGTCACGCTCGATGCCGTATTCGGCGCGCGAATGGTCCGGGCCGCTCTCCTTCACGAGGAGGACGTCCGGGTTGGTGGTGGCGAAGACGCGCAGCCGGCGCTGATCGAGCGCGAGGTCGGCGAGCTTTTCGGCCAGCGGCGCCGGCCTGACGCGGGAGCTCACGTCGATGAGCTCGACGAGGCTCTTGGCCGAGACGCCGGCCGCGCTCAGCTTCGCCGTCCGCGCGGCATCCTGCTCCGCTTTTGCGCGCCGAGCCGCCGCTTCCGCCGCGGTCGCGCGCTCGCGCTCCCGGCAATGCGTCTGGTACTCGGCCTCGACGCGGCGGCGGAAGTCGAGCGCGGGCACCTCGCGGGTGTCGAGCCAGACCTTTGCTTCAATCCAAGTCTCGGCGAGGAAGCGGCGCAGCTCGGTCGATTGCAGCTCCTTCAGCCGTGCGGCTCGCAGTGTCGCCGCCCAGCGTGCGTCGGCGGGCGCGCCGCGCAACGGCGGCGCGTCGCTCGCCTCGCGCGACGCGCCGGCGCGCCCCGCCGCAACGGACTTAGGCGATGCCGCGCCCGCTTGAATGCGCTGCTTCACCAGCGCGAACTGGCGCCGGTACTCCTCCTCCCACTCGTCGCTATCCTGATCGGGAACGAAGCCGTGCCGGTCGAGCAGCACGCGCGCTGTTTCATCGGCGACCTCGCTCCTCAGCGTCACTAGATCCATGCAGCCTCACCTTCGCGGTGCACTCATTTCACCACCGAGACGCGATGCCACCAAGAGATCATTTCCGGCGCCGAGGCGCACATTCCTCTCCCGCAAGAGCTTAGCGGGAGAGGGGAGAGCGGTTCGACCTCAATGGGCTACGGCATCAGCTGGCCGCGGATCTCGCCGCCTTTGTTGGCCGGCGTGTGGACGTTGACGTAGTACTTGCCGGCCTGGAGGTCGTTCACTTGCTCCGTCACCAGGAAGGTGCTGCCCTTGATCTCGCCAGCGGGCGCGCTCGGCGTCTCGAACATGATGAGCACGCCCGCGTTCTTGCCGGGCTCGCCGGGACCGTGAATATGCGAGGCGAGCGCGGGACCGCTGAGGCCGCTGAACTTGACGTCCCAGCTCAGCTCCTTGGTCGCGGGATTGAACACGAAAGTACCGTCACCTGTACCGGTGCTGGCGTTGGGCGGGACCTCGTCCTTGGCGGTGAGGTGCGCCTTGTAGGTGATGGTTCCGGCGGCCATGGTGCTCTGGGGCTGCTGCAGGCACGCGGCAAGGCCGGCAACGGCGACTGCCGCGGCGATAGCGGGCGCAATCAGGCGATGCTTCATGAATTCCTCCCTGGTTCGTTTATGGCGACTGCGATTGCGCTTGCTTAGTAGCACGGGCGCGCGCAATGGCCCAACCGGCACGAGCTTGCCCAAAGTCAAATCTCTGTGGGGCGCGCAGGCACTGCCATGGCGCCGGATCCCGTTCCGTAATACAAATCAAGTTGCTACCGGGGCGATCGGGAGGCGACGACGGTGTCTGAAACAGCCGAGCTCAAGAGCGTGCCGATTGGCGGAGTCGAGGCGTTGGAGCGGTATCGCGGCTTCATGACCGTTGCGCGAAACCGGCTCACCACACGCCAATTCCGATCCGATTACGTGGTTCCGCGCGAGCACTACGAGATGATCCTGGAGGCCGCGCGCCACGCGCCGTCCGGCGCCAACGCCCAGCCCTGGCACTACATCGTCGTCACCGAGCCCGCGCTCAAGCGCGACATCGCCGACTATTTCGTGGAGGAGCAGCGGCGCCGCGCCAAGCTCAAGATGAAATTTCCGACGCCCAATTATCGCGGCCTCGAGACCGCGCCCGGCTTCGTCGCGGTGGTCGCCGATTTCCGCTTCGTGCGCGCCTTTCCGGTGCTGATGGACGGCTCGCCGCTCGACTTGCAATACCGCGAGAACGCCGAGCGCATCCTGCTGCAGAGCGTCGCGGCCTCGACCATGTCGGCGCATCTCGCCGCGGCGGCGCTCGGCTACAGCGTCTGGTGGGTGACCGCCATCGGCCAGGAAGCCGCGCAGTCCGCGATGCGGCCGTTGCTCGGCATTCCCGACGATCTCTCGGTGATCGATCTCATGCTGTTCGGTCCGCCCTTGAAGCCGCCCTACAAGCGCTGGAAGAAGCCGTTGCCGGAGATCATGAGCTGGAACCGCTTCGATCCCGCGAACCATCGCACCGTCGAGCAGATCGACGAGTGGATCAAGACCACGCGCCACAAGGTCATGTACCGCGACGAGGCGAAGATCGACTGAATCGCGGGGTCATCGGAACACCGCTGCTGGAGAAGAAGCCCATGGGAGCCCGTTCTTTGCTGCCCGACGACATCGAGCGCTACGTCGGAGAGACCATCACCAAGGAGACGCTGCTGCAGAAGCGCTTGCGCGCCGAGACCGCGAAGCTGCCCATGGGCATGATGCAGATCGGGCCCGATCAGGGCGCGTTTCTGGCGCTGCTGGTGCGCTTGATCGGCGCCAAACGCACGCTCGAGATCGGCACCTTCACCGGCTACAGCGCGCTCTCGGTGGCTCAGGCCCTGCCGGAGGGCGGCAAAGTGATCGCCTGCGACGTGAGCGAGGAGTGGACGGGGATCGCCCGGCGCTATTGGCGCGAGGCCGGTCTCGCCGACCGGATCGACCTCCGGCTCGGACCCGCGGCGCAGACCCTCAAAGCGTTGCTCGAGGCCGGCGGCGCCGGATCCTTCGATTTCGCGTTCATCGATGCCGACAAACCGGGCTACGACAATTATTACGAGCTCTGCCTCCAGCTGATCCGGCCGAACGGCCTGATCGCCATCGACAACGTGCTCTGGAGCGGCGCCGTGGTGGACGCGAAGAAGCAGGATGCCGACACCGCCGCGTTGCGCGCGATCAACCTCAAGATCCGCGACGACGCCCGGGTCGATTCGGCGCTCCTGACCGTGGGAGACGGCCTGATGCTGGCGCGGAAGCGCTGAGCATTCGGGCTTCCGAGATGACGTCGCGCTCGGACCCGATCATCGAGGAAGGGCATCTGCGGCTGAAGCACTGCCGCTATGGTTGGGTGCTCTACAACGTGCGCGACCTCTACGTCGGCCGCTCGTTCGACCGGTATGGCGAGTTCTCGGAGCTCGAGTGCCAGACTTTCGCCAAGCTGATCAAGCCGGGCCAGACCGTCTATGACGTCGGCGCGAACATCGGCGCGCACACGCTCGCCTTTGCCCGGTTCGTCGGCGAGAAGGGGCTGGTCGCTGCCTTCGAGCCGCAGCGCGTCGTATTCCAGATGCTCTGCGCCAACGTCGCGCTCAACGGTCTTTCGAGAGTGTGGACCATATGGGCGGCCTGCGGCCGCGGGCTCGGCCAAGCGAACGTGCCGTCGCTCGACTGTCGCGAGGTGAACAACGTTGGCGGTCTCTCGCTGGTGGGCTCACCCGAGGGCGAATCGGTTCCGTCCATGCCGCTCGACGAGGTCGGCACGCCCGCGTGCCATTTCATCAAGATCGACGTCGAGGGCATGGAGAGCGAGGTCATCGCGGGAGCCGAGAAGACCATCGCGAAGTGGCGTCCGATGCTGTATGTCGAGAACGACCGCGCGGAGAAATCGGCGGCGTTGATCGAGCAGATCATGGGGCTGGGCTATCGCCTCTATTGGCACCTGCCGCGGCTCTATAACTCCCGCAACTTCTTCGGCGAGGCGGAGAACGTGTTCGGTACGATCGTGTCCGTCAACATGCTCTGCATCCCGCGCGAGGTCGGCATCGAGATCGCCGGAAGGGAAATCACCTCGCCCTCGGACCACTGGAAATCCGCCTCGCCGCAGATCGGCTGAGTCCCGGGCGCCTGCGGTCAGGCGTCGTAGGCGAGCACGGCGTGGACGGGCACGTCGAGCCGTTTGCGCCCGGCGAGGAATGTCAGCTCGATGATGCAGGCGGCGCCGGTCACGGCGCCCCCGACCTTGCGCACCAGATTTACGGCCGCGGCCATGGTGCCGCCGGTCGCCAGCAGATCGTCCAGCACTACGACGCGCCGGCCGGGCGCGATGGCGCTCGCCTGGATCTCAATGGTGTCGGTGCCGTATTCGAGATCGTAGGTATAGGGGATGGTCGCGCCCGGAAGCTTGCCTTTCTTGCGCACCATCACGAAGCCGCAACCGAGCGCGTAGGCCAGCGGCGCCGCCACCAGGAAGCCTCGGGATTCGATGCCGACCAGCGCGTCCGGGCGATGCGGTTTCACGGCTTCGGCGAGTTGGTGGATCGTCTCGCGCCAGGCTTCCGGGTGCGCCAGCAGGGTCGAGATGTCGTAAAACAGGATGCCCGGCTTGGGAAAATCCGGGATTGACCGGATGTGCTGCTTGAGGTCCATCGAAGCCCTGCAATCCCCCGCGCTTGCCGCCCCTGAGCGGCCCGGCGCACTCTACCGGTTTCCGCTGGAGGGGGCAGCCCGCATTTCGCGTGGCCCGGGCCTTCTCGCCCCTGTACAGTGACAATGATGGCTCAAGACGCTTGGCTCGAGAGCGGCTTTCGGGAGGGGGCCTTCGTGCTTCGGGCGGGCGGCGCTTGGCGTGTCCAGAGCGCCGCGGAGCTCGACCGCAAGCTCGATGCCCTCGATCCCGGTGCCGCGCGTTCGGCGCTGATCGACCTCGCGGAGGTCGAAAGCCTGGATTCCGCCGGCGCCTGGCTGCTGCTGCGCACCGAGCGCGCGCTCGAGGGGCGCGGGCTGGCCGTGCGCGTCGAGAATGTGCGGCCGGAGATCGAGCCGCTGCTCCGAAAGGTCGAGAGCAGCCGCGAGGCGGTACCCCGCGAGCGGCGACGCCATCACCACCACGGCTTTCGCGATTTCGTCCGCGACATCGGCGAGGCCACCGTCTGGTTCCTGCTGCAGGCGAGCGAGCTGATCGGGTTCCTGGGTCTTGTCACGATCACGGTCGGACGCACGTTGCGCCATCCGGAGCGGCTCCGCCTGATTTCGCTGGTCACCCATATGGAGCGCACCGGCGTCAGCGCGATGCCGATCGTCGGCCTCATCTGTTTCCTGATCGGGGTCGTAATGGCCTATCAGGGCGCCGACCAGCTGCACCGCTTCGGCGCCGAGATTTACACGGTGAATCTGCTCGCCATCGGCATTTTGCGCGAGCTCGGCATCCTCCTCACCGCCATCATCGTGGCGGGTCGGTCGGGGAGCGCGTTCACCGCCGAGATCGGCGCCATGAAGGTGCACGAGGAGGTCGACGCCATGCGCACGCTCGGCCTCGATCCCGTGGAAATTCTGGTGCTTCCGCGCATGTTCGCGCTGGTTCTGGTGCTGCCGCTCCTGTCCTTCTACGCCAATTTCATGGGGCTGCTGGGCGGCGCGCTCATGTCCTGGGCCGCGCTCGACATCAACCTGCCGCTGTTCACGCGCCAGCTGCAGAGCGCGCTCTTCGGCTGGACATTCTGGCTGGGTCCGCTCAAGGCGCCGTTCTTTGCGGTCGTGATTTCCCTCATCGGCTGCTATCAGGGTCTCAAGGTCTCCCAGAGCGCCGAGAGCGTGGGTCGTCTCACCACCGTCTCGGTGGTCGAATCGATCTTCCTGGTCATCGTCCTCGACGCCGGTTTCTCAATCGTGTTCTCCTACCTCCATGTCTGAGCGCGCAAACGGCGGCAACGGCGCCGAGTCCGCACCCATCATCCGCATCCGCGGGCTCAAGACCCGGATGGGAAACCGGGCGATCCATCGTAACCTCGACCTCGACGTGCGGCGCGGCGAGGTGCTCGGCGTGGTGGGCGGCTCCGGCACGGGCAAGTCGGTGCTGCTGCGCGTGGTGGTGGGCCTGATCCCGCCGCATCGCGGCACGATCGAGGTGTTCGGTCAGGACATTTCCAAGCTCGACAGCGAGGGGATGCGCCGGCTCGAGGCGCGCTGGGGCGTGCTGTTCCAGGACGGCGCGCTCTTCAGCTCGCTCACCGTCACGCAGAATATTCAGGTGCCGCTCAAGGAGCATCTGAAGCTGCCGCAGCAGCTGATGGACGAGATCGCCGCAATGAAGATCGCGCTGGTCGGTCTGCCTCCGGACACCGGCGCGAAGTTCCCGGCGGAGCTCTCCGGCGGCATGCGCAAGCGCGCCTCGCTTGCGCGCGCGCTCGCTCTCGATCCGGAGCTCCTGTTCCTCGACGAGCCCACGGCCGGGCTCGATCCCATCGGCGCCGCCGCCTTCGACGCGCTGATCCGCGACCTCCAGAAGAGCCTGGGACTCACGGTTTTCCTGGTCACCCATGACCTCGACACGCTCATGACGATCTGCGACAGAATCGCCGTGCTGGTCGACAAGCGAATCAAAATCGGCACAATGACGGAGCTGTTGACCGACGCGCACCCGTGGATACACGCCTATTTCCACGGACCGCGCGGCCGCACCGCGCTCGCGGCTCACGAGGGGGCTCAGGGGGGCTAAGAGAGGATGGAGACGCGTGCCAACTATGTCATGGTCGGCTCGTTTGTGCTGGTCATTTTGGCCGGCATTTTTGTGGCCATCCTCTGGCTCGCCCACGCGCAGTTCAACCAGCAATTCGTCAACTACGACATCTTCTTTACGGGGTCGGTCACGGGCCTGAGCGTCGGGGCGCCGGTTAACCTGAACGGCGTGGCGATCGGTCGCGTCACCGAGATCCGCCTCGATCCCGTCAATCCCGATCAGGTCCGCGTCACCATCGAGGCGGACGCTCAGGCGCCGATCAAATCCGACTCGGTCGCCTCGCTCGAGCTCACGGGCATCACGGGCATCTACTACATCGAGATCAGCGGCGGCACCCGGGAAGCACCCCCGATCACGCGCGAGGAAGGCCAGCGCTATCCCGTGATCGCCGCCAAGCCCTCGCGCTTCGCATCGCTGGTCGCGAGCGCGCCCGAGGTGATGAACCGGGTGATCGAGGTCGCCGACCGGCTCTCCCAGATCTTGGACGACAAGAACCGACAGGCGATCGCGCAAACCCTCGCCAACGTCGAGCAGATCAGCGAGATTGCCTCGCGCGACGCCGACAAGGTGGACGCCATCATCGATGACACGAAGGCCACCGTCGGCGACTTCCGCAAGACGACCATGCCCTTGGTCAACGGCTCCTTGACCGACCTCCAGAAGGCGCTGGTTTCGGCCAATGCCATCGTCAACGATCTCTCGGTGACCGCGAAGGGATTGAACGTGGCGTCCGGCCATCTCGACGCGCTGATCCAGGAGAATCGGCCCGGGCTCAGGGATTTTAGCCAAGGCGGGCTGAACGACCTGCACGCGCTCATCTCCGATGCTCGCGTGCTGGTCGCGGGGCTGACGCGCGTCGTGGCCGAGATCGAGCGCGATCCGACGCGATTCCTCTTCGGCGAGAAACGGGAAGGCTACAAACCCAAATGACCCTGCGCCGCACGCTCTTCCTCGCGCTTGCGATCGGACTCGCTGCCTGCTCGGGGCCGCTCGGCGGCGGTTCGCCGCCCCAGCTCTATACGTTGTCGCCCGTAAAGGATTTTCCGCCGAACTTGCCCAAGGCGAACGCGCAGTTGCTGATCGAAGCGCCGTCGGCGCCGGGTGGGCTCGATAGCGAGCGGATCGCGCTCATGAAGAGCGCGATCAGCGTCGACTACTTCGCCGGTGCCGCCTGGACCGACCGCGCGCCGCTCTTGGTTCAGAGCTTGCTGGTGGAATCCTTCGAGAATACGGGCAAGATCGCCGCCATCGACCGCGAGAGCCTGGCGCTCCGGGCCGACTTCGTGCTGGAGCCGGATTTGCGCGATTTCACCGCCATCTACGGCGGCTCGGACGTACCGACCGTGCGCGTGCGCATCGGCCTCAAGCTCGTCCGCCTGCCGGAGAAACAGATCGTCGCGCAGCGCACGGTCTCGGCGGATGCGCCGGCTCAGCAGAACTCGGTGCCTGCCGTGGTTGACGCCTTCAATACGGCGCTTCACCAGGTGATCGGCGATGCGGCTGCCTGGACCCTTGCCGCCATGGCCAGCAAATAGGCGCCGATCCAGGCCCTAAGTCCGGCATGCTGGATTTTGCCCATCTCCCCCGTCTCGAGCTTGAGCGCATGGCCGCCGCGGGCCAAGCGGCCCTCGATTGCCTCAAGTCGCTCGCCGCAGCCGGCGACAGCGTGGTGAGCAAGGCGCTGGGCTCGGCCGAGAGCTTCTACGAGTGGCAGCACTACCCGGCGGGCGACGTCTACGATCCGCGCACGCATGCTCAGTATTACTACCACGCACACCCGCCGGCAGAGCGCGGCACCAGCGAGCACGGGCATTTTCACGCATTCCTGCGCCCGCGCGGGATGCCGGCGGGCGTGCAGCCCCTGATGTTGCCGGAGCTCGCCATACCCGATGCGCCCGCGCAGCCTCAGGGTCCCGTGTTGCCGCCCGCGCGGCAGCCGAACCAGGGAGAGGACAACGACAAGCTCAGCCATCTGGTGGCGATCTCGATGGATTCTCGCGGCTTGCCGATCCGGCTCTTCACGACGAACCGCTGGGTCACCGGCGAGACTTGGTACGGCGCCGAGGATGTCGTGCGCATGCTCGACCGATTTGCGATCGGCACCGGCGAGCCGTCGCGACCGCTCAACGCCTGGATCACCGCGATGTTCACGCTGTTTCGCCCGCAGATGCACGCCTTGCTCGCGGCCCGGGACGCCGCGATCATGACCTGGCGCCGCCGGCATCGAGGCAAGATTCACGTTTTCGAGGATCGGCGCCTCGAGGTGACCTCGGCCAAGGCGATCGACATCGAGGATCAGGTCCGGCGCATCGATGCCGCGCTGAGGCGCGCGGCGTAGCGTTGCGAGTTGGCCCGGAAATCGCCCTAGGACCCGCGCCTCCCGCAGGCCGGCTGCCAGATCGTTAACCCGCCGTTAGGCTTGTTTGCCCATAATGGACGATGCGGATGCGCGGCTTTTGCGCGCGGCGGCGGAGGCGGATGACGGACACACTCACTCAAACGGACGTGGAACGACTCCTGGCAGACCCGTCGCCGGAGGCGCGCGCCGACATGGCGGCAAAGGTCGCCCATGAATTCGAGCGCGAGGGGCTCACCCCCGAAGAGCGGCGGATCGCCGAGGAGATCGTGCGCATCATGGCGCGCGACGCGGTGCTCCGCGTGCGACAGGCGCTCGCCGAGCATCTGAAAGAGAGCAACAGCCTGCCGGCTGATGTGGCTCGGATACTCGCTCGCGATGTCGAGGCGGTCGCGGTGCCGGTGCTGCAGTACTCGACGGTATTGACCGACGAGGACCTGATCGGGCTGGTCAACGGAGCGACATCGGAGAAACTCTCCGCGATTGCGCGCAGGCCCAGCGTATCGGAGCCGCTCTCAGATGCGGTCGTGGCGGCCGATGATGACAAATCCATCGCGGCGCTGGTCGGAAACGAGGGCGCGGCGATCGCCGAACGTGCGTTGCACACGGTGCTCGCCCGCCACGGCAGCAAGCCGGAGGTGGGTGAATCCCTGGCGCGTCGACCGAAGCTGCCCGTCTCGATCCTCGAAGGCCTGGTATCCGCCGCCTCCGACCGGCTCAGAGAGGTGCTGATCGCACGGCACGACCTGCCGGAGCGGCTCGCCAGCGACCTCGTGTTCCAGGCGCGGGAGCGAGCCACGGTCGGGCTGGTCTCTCCGCAGTCGCCGGTGAGCGAAGCCTTGGAGCTGGTCGCGCATCTCAAGCGGGCGGGGCGCCTCACGCCCTCGATCGTTCTGCGCGCGCTTTGCCTGGGCGATCTCACCCTGGTCGAAGCGGCGTTTTCGACGCTTGCGCGCATCCCCGTCCATAACGCGCGGCTGATGATCCACGATGCGGGGCCGCTTGGCTTCAAGTCGCTTTACGATCATGCCGGCATGCCCAAGGCGCTGTTTCACGCCTTTCGCATCGCGCTCGACGTGGCGCGTGACACGCCTCTCGACGGCGGCGAGCGTGATCGCGAGCGCCGGCGGCGGCGCATGATCGAGCGCATCCTCACGCAGTTCGAGGATATCGGCGCCGAGAACTTGGACTTTCTCCTGAGGAAGCTGCAGGAGACCGCGGAGTCCGAGGCGGCCTCCGCCGCCTGACCGGCTATTGCGCGGGCCGCGCCGGCTGCGCCGCATCGTTGCGCGGCGGCAAATGGTGCTTGCGCAGGCACTCCCGCATGTAGGCGTCGCGTTTCGCCGCGCCTTCCGCGGTGTAGTCCGGAAACTTCTGGAAGGACTCCTTGCCGCAGGTGTCGTTCTGGTTCCACATTTTGTTCGAGTTCTCGAGTCTCGTGCCCTCTCTTTCATAGAGCGTAGCCTGGGTGTGGCCGCTGGTTCCCGTCAGCGCCACGGTCGCGGCAGCCGCTACCCAGAGAAGCAATCGCTGACTCACCCGCATCGCTTGCGTCCTATTCATCGCTGACCACAAAGAGAGTCTAGCGCGATCGCGCGGTGGGCGCCAAAGCCATACGCGAAAAACGTTGTCAGGGCGCGCAAATGCTGGCTTTCTTTCCAGAGCTTCCGGGCGGGGGCCAGAAAGGGCGAAGTGCTGGCGAGGCGTGTCTATCTCTGGCTCACCCCGGAAACGCATGCGTGGCCGGCGCTCGTGTTTCGCGTCGTGCACCATGTTTTCGCCGTGGCGGGACTGGTCGCGCTGGTCACCGACACCGTCGGCGAGATTCACGCCCGGGTCGGCACCGCGCTCGATCTCATCTTCGATCTGACCCTGGGATTCTTCGCGCTCGAGTGTCTCGTGCGCTTGTGGGCGGCCCCGGAGGCGCCTTGGGCGCATCCGGGTCACCCCTGGCGGGCGCGCTGGCAGTGGGCAAGCGGCGGTGGCGTGCTCGACCTCCTGGCCTTGCTGCCGCTGGTGGCGATGCTGGCGGGCGTGCCGGTGCTGGTGGCGCGCGTACTGGGCGTGCTCTGGATCCTGAAGTTCGGCCGCTATTCAGAGGGTATGGCCTTGGTCGGACGCGTGCTCCGAAGCGCCCGGGGCCCGGTCGAGAGCCTGTTTCTCGCCTTCCTGGTCGTGCTGCTGATGGCGGCGACGCTCGAATATCTCGCGGAGAACAAGGCACAGCCCGAGGCCTTCAGCAGCATTCCAGCCTCGCTTTACTGGGCGGTGACCACGCTCACCACCACCGGCTACGGCGACGTGGTGCCGTTGACCGCGCTCGGCCGGTTCATCGCGGGCGTGGTCATGATCGGCGGCATTGCGACCTTCGCCTTCCTCGCCGGCATCCTCGCCAACAGCTTCGCCGAGGAAATGCGCCGCCGCGAATTCCTGCGCACCTGGGATCTGGTGGCGCGCGTGCCGTTCTTCCGCGAGGTCGGCGCGGCGACCATCGCCGAGGTGACGAAGCTGCTGCGCGCGCGCGACGTGCCGGCCGGCACCGTCGTGACGCGCCGGGGCGAGCCCGGCGACTGCATGTACTTCATCGCCGATGGCGAGGTGGCGATCCAGATCGAGCCCAAGCCGCTGGTGCTCAGCACCGGCCAGTTCTTCGGGGAGATCGCGCTGGTGACGGGCAGTCCGCGCACCGCCACCGTGGTGGCGCGCAAGTCCTGCCAGCTGCTCCTGCTCGACATCGCCGACTTTCGCCGGCTCGCCTCGGCTCAACCCGAACTCATGCGCGCGATCGACGAGGAGGCCCGCCGCCGCATGGGCCACGCGCCGCCGCCCCAGACGGCGGCGAATACTTAATTGCCCGCAGCTCCGCGCAGCAGGCGGATCGGAAGATAAAAGACGGCATAGAGGATCAAGGGCGCCTCGATCAGCAGCAGCGCCTTCGCCTGCTCGGCCGCGACCATGCGTCGGCCGCTCTCGAGTTTGGTGGCGCGGCAACCAGTGGCCTCCGGACCCACGCGCTCGCCGCAGGCATCCTCGACATAATCGTCAAGCGCGACCACGCGCCCATCGACCCTGAGAGTGTCCTTGAATTGCGGATAGACCTTCCAGGCCATGACGACGATCCAGGCCGCCGCGAAGAGCGTGAAGTACCGGGAGAGGGCGGTGGAGGACAAGGCGGCGCTCCGATGGCCGGGGTGTCCGGCGATCAAGGGTCGTGGGCGCGAGCTTGTCAATCGGATGTGATGACGCGTCGGCTATCGGCGGCGCGAGCGCTCGGGCATGATCCGCGCGCCATGAGGCTCGCATGACCCGAGCGTTCCGGCGCTCCCTGAAACTCGCGATCTTCGCCGCGGCGTCGCTGCCGCTGGCCTTGCTGGCGCGCGCGGTGTTCTGGGGCGCGCTCGCCGCCGATCCCTATCCGCCGGTGATCCAGAATACCGGCTTGTGGTCGCTCCGGCTGCTGCTGTTGGGACTCGCGCTATCGCCGCTTGCGCGCGCCGCCGGCTGGGCCTGGCCGCTCGATGTGCGCCGCATGATCGGGCTCTTCGCGGCCTTCTACGCGCTGGTGCATCTTCTGGTCTGGGCCAAGGACTACGGCTTCGATTGGCGATTCCTCGCGAGCGAGGTCGTGGCGCGCGCCTATCTGGCCGTGGGACTGGCGGGCGTGCTCCTGTTGGTGCCATTGGCGGCGACCTCCACCGACGGCTCGGTGCGCCGGCTCGGCGCGCGGGTCTGGCGTCGGCTGCATTGGTTGATCTATCCCGCCGCTGGCCTCGCCTATCTTCATTTCGCGATGGCGGGCCGCTTCACGCGCGCGGAGACGCTGATCGATGGCGTCCTGTTGGCGGCGCTCCTGGGCGTGCGTCTGGCGCGAGCAGGTCGCCGCCTCGCGGCGTTGCACGCTCAGTATCCGTAAACGCTCAGGCGATCTCGGCGGCGCGGCGCACGCTGGCGATCATGGAGCTCCTGAGCAGGAATTCGCGCGCGAGCTCGCGATCGGCGGCGATATGGCGCAGCTCCGCGAGGCGCTCGGCGCGCACTGCGGGGTCTCGCTCCTCGAGCAGCTCCTTGTTGCGGATGGATTGCGCCTGCACGAATTCGATATTGGCGTGGCGGCGCTGGCGCACGTACCGGTCGAGCAGAGCTTCCTCGGCATCGCCGCGCCAGACCGGCCCCAGCTTCTCCGCGAGGTTAACGGCGGCATGCAGCGCACCGTTGAGGCCGAAGGCGCCGAGGGGATTGTTGACGTGCGCGGCGTCGCCCACAAGCAGCATGCGGCCGGTGCGGAAGTCGCTCGCCACCCGCTGATGCACTTTGTAGGTGCTCTTGTAGACGACCTCGTAGCTCTCGGCGCGCGGCAAGAAATACTGCAGCCGCCGCTCGACGTAGCGCGCCTCGAGCAGCGCCTCCTCGGGCATGTCGGGATCGGTCGGCACCAGGATGCGCCAGAGGCCCGGCGGGCTCTCGTGCGGCATCTTGAAGATCGCCGCCCATTCCGTGGGATCCGAGACGTAGGCGTTGAACGTGAATCCATGCGGCGCGAGGTCATAGGCCGTGCTCGCGACCAGGAATCGCTCGGGCCAGGTGAAGCCCTCGAACTCGACGCCCATCGTGTGGCGCACCGCGCTCCGTCCGCCGTCGGCACCGACCAGATAGCGCCCGAGCAGGCTCTCGACGCCGCCGGGTGTGGCGACCTTGGCGGTGACGCCATCCGCGTCCTGGGCCGCGTCCAGGAAGGTGTGGCCGAAGCGCGGCTCGGCGCCGCCCAGCGATCGGAGGCGGCGAAGCAGCAGCGGCGTGAGCTTGTACTGCTCGACATGGAGGCGGAACGGGTAGGGGGTCGCGTCCGCGATCAAGCCCAGATCCCACTCGACCACGATCTCGCGGCGGTCGCGGATCTGCCAGCGCGGCACCTTGATACCCAACGCCAGGAAATCCTCGGCGATGCCGAGCGGTCCCATCATCTCCACGGTCGGCGGATGGAAGCTGCCGGCGCGCAGGTCGCGCGGCAGCTCGGGCGCGCTCTCGAGGACGATCACGGGGACGCCCTGCAGCATCAAGCCGACGGCAACCGTCAACCCCGCCGGTCCCGCGCCCACGATGATGACGGGCTCGCGCGCCGCCATGAGTCCTCCCTGCTTTCGCCGTGCCTTGCCGCAACGAGGCTTCGCGCCTGATTGGTGAGCGTACTGACGATCAGACGTCTGTCAATCTCGTGCTTGCCTTTGTGATCTGCGCTCCCGCACACTCTTGCTCATGCCGCATGCACGTACCCACCCCGCTCTGGAGGGGTCGCTGGAGGACCTCTACCGGCGCCCGGGTTTCATGATTCGCCGCGCGCACCAGATCGCGGTGGCGATCTTTCTCGAGGAAGCTCGCGAAAGCCGCATCACGACCACTCAGTACGGCGTGCTCGTGATCCTGAGGCGCCGACCTGGGATCGACCAGAACACGCTGGGTCGGCTCCTGGGTCTCGACCGCTCGACCGCCGGTCTGGTGGTCCGCAAGCTCGCCGAGCGCGAGCTGATCGCGCGCGCGATGGGTGCGGGCGATCTGCGCCGGCGCGAGCTGAGACTGACGCCGGCCGGCGTCGCTCTGCTCGGCCGTGTCTCCAAGGACGCGCGCCGCGCCCAGCAACGCCTGCTCTCGCCGCTTCCCGCCCGCGAGCGAGCCCGGTTCCTCGACTTGCTGTCGCGTCTCACCGAGGCCTTCAACCGGACCACGCGGGTGCCGGTGGACTATGCTGCGGGGATCGGGCGCCGCTAGCTTCCCGAGATCGAGCTGGGAATCGCGACCCTAGGGCGAAGCCGGGACGGCGCTGGTCGCGAGAGTGAAGCCGTCGGCGTGCGCGGCGTAGGCCAATTCCTTGCGGGACGCCCAGACCGCGACCTCGTAATAGAGCGGCACGACACCCACGTCCGCGATCGCCATCTCCGAGACCCGCTGGAGCAGCCGATCGCGCGCGCCGTCGTCGATGCTGGCCAGCGCGCGTTCGAGGAGTGCGTCGAGCCGCGGGTTGGAAGTGCGGCCACGATTGACGACGCCCCAGCCGGTCGCGGGATTGCCGCTCACTACGATCGAGCGCAAGGAGCTGGAAGCCTCGCCCGTGTCCGCCCACCAGCGAGCCGCGGCTGCAAGGCGAGCAGCTGGGCCGGAATGTCCGCGGGCACAGCCGGCCATCCCAAGCCGGCGACCGAGGAGCGAGGCGTCAGGCAGATCGACAAGGGCAAGCTTGGAAACGCTTGTGGCGCGGGCTCAAGGCTGCGCCGCCAGCAGCTCCGACAGAGCCTTGTTGAGGAAAGCCTGATCCTCGGGGTTTTGCGTGGGGTTGCCGGCGCGGTGCCCCCAGATCGAGGGGATGGGGCGGAGCTCGGCGTTGGGCATCAAGGCGACCTCGCGCCGATTGTCCTCGACTCTGAAGTAGAGGTCGGTCTCGCTCGGCATCACCAGCGCCTTGGCCGCGATGGCGCTGAGCGCCCGCGCGAGATCGCCTTTGTAGAGGTCGTTGGCGCTGATGTCCGCGTGCTGCCAGGTCCAGAGCATCGCGAGGAGATTGTTGGCGTCGCGCCGCATGAAGTTGCCCTCCCAGCTGTGCACCAGGAAATCCTCCAGCGAGGAATATCCGATCTTCTCGTGGGTGCGCTCGCGATAGAAATCCTGGGAGAGTCCCCAGCCCGCGTAGACGCGGGCGAATGCGCGCAGGCCGCGCACCGGCGTCGTCGCGAACCAGCCGTCCTGCCAGTGGGGATCCGCCGTGAGGGCGGCCTTGACGCCTTCGAGGAAGACGAAATTGTGCGGCGAGGTCTTGGCGGACCCGCAGATCGGCGCGATGCGCTCCACCATCCCGGGGTAGAGCGCACCCCAGTGGAAGGCCTGCTGGCCGCCCATGGAGAAGCCCACCACGAGCTTGATCCTCGTGATACCCAGCGCGTCGTGCAGCAGCCGATGCTGCAGGCGGACGTTGTCGGTCATGGTGAAGTGAGGATAGCGGCCGCGGTCATAGGGCGCCGCGGCATTGCTCGGCGAGGTCGAGAGGCCGTTCCCGAACATGTTGGGAATCACGATGAAGTATTTCGCGGGGTCGAGCGCCCATCCCTCGCGGATCAGCCACTCCGTGTCGACGTGTTGCGCGCCGTAGGAGGTCGGGTAGACGATGACGTTCGATTTGTCGGCGTTGAGACGTCCGTAGGTCTTGTAGGCGAGGACGGCCCCTCGGAAGGTCATGCCGGACTGCAGCAGGACATCGCCGAGCTCGAGGATTTCGTAGTCGCTCATGCTTCCCCCGCTGCCCGCCGGGCTGAGCGGACGTGGCGCCAGAGGGCTATAAGGGCCGGTCCTAGGCTTGGCAAGCGCGCGACCCTGGGTTGGGCGCCGGCTCACACGTCCGTGACCCGCTGCGGGCTTGCCAGGACGGCGCGGGATGGACCATGGTGGTGGGGCGATGGTCCTACCAAGGAGGCCATGATGCGCCGCATCGTTGCTCTCGTTCTGCTGGCTCTGGTCGGTGTCGGCATGATCGCCGCGCCCGCCGTGGCCTGTCCCGAGCATACGTCGTACACCGGGTCCTGATCGTTTCAGCGCCCAGGTACAAAGGAAGGGCGGGGCCGCAGGGCTCCGCCCTTTCCGTTTTAAGCCTGCTCAGCGAGAGGAAATATCAAGCTATGAAGCCATTCTTGGTCGCAGCCGTCCTGCTTCTCGGTGCGTCCGGCCTCGCGCGCGCCGACGATCTCGCCTGCATCAGCACGACCTTCAAGCTGCTTTCGCCCAACGACAAGGTCTGCGTGAGCGAGTTCGACGATCCCAAGGTGCCCGGCGTCACCTGCCATATCTCGCAGGCCCGCAAAGGCGGCTGGGGTCAGCCGCTCGGCCTCAACGAGGACCCCTCGAACTTCTCGGTGGCCTGCCGGCAGACCGGCCCGATCTCCGTCGATATCGCGAAGCTGCCCAAGACCGAGGAGGCCTTCACCGAGAAGACCAGCATCTTCTTCAAGGCGACGCGGATCTACCGGGTCCCCGACACCAAGCACAACACGCTGGTCTACGTCGCCATCAGCTCCAAGCTCATCAACGGCTCGCCCGCCAACGCAATCAGCACCGTGCCGATCATGCCGTGGGGCGCGCAATGAGTAGAGGCTGGGGTGCATCGACGCACGAACCCCGCCCGGCGGTGCCTGATGGCGGGGTTCGACTAGGGTGGCTCTAAGCCATCCGCCCGGTCACGCGACCGAGCCTTGGGTCTGGCGCTGTTCAACACTGATCCGGCGGAGTCATGCTTGTTGGGCATCCTCCAGGCAGTTGCGCCATGTATGAACATGTTGCTCTTTCATGTCGGTTCAACGGGTGCAGCTGAAATTTTTTGCAAGTTTCGAGCCTGCGAATTGGAACAACTCCACATCGCCGCGCAACCGCCTCATGGAGTTTCAGTTGCGCTCTAGGAGAGATTCCCGCTAGAGAGGCGGGCTCCATGGACATCATCGACACCATTCTCGCCACCGAGATCGCGCACCGGCGCACCTTCGCGATCATCTCGCACCCTGATGCCGGCAAGACCACGCTCACCGAGAAGCTGCTGCTGTTCGGCGGCGCGATCCAGCTCGCGGGCGAGGTGAAGGCCAAGGGCGAGCGCCGGCGCGTGCGGTCCGACTGGATGGAGATCGAGCGCGAGCGCGGCATCTCCGTGAGCTCGGCGGTGATGACGTTCGAGCACGACGGCGTCACCTTCAACCTGCTGGATACGCCAGGCCACCAGGACTTCAGCGAGGACACCTATCGCACGCTGACGGCGGTCGACAGCGCGGTCATGGTGCTGGACGCCGCCCGCGGCATCGAGGCGCAGACGCTGAAGCTCTTCGAGGTCTGCCGGCTCCGCGATGTCCCCATCATCACCTTCGTCAACAAGCTCGACCGCGAGTCCCGCGATCCCTTCGACCTCCTGGACGAGATCGAGCGCACGCTGGCGCTCGACGTGACGCCCGCGAGCTGGCCCATCGGCATGGGGCGGGATTTCCTCGGCATCTACGATCTCTTTCAGGATGCGCTGCTGCTGTTCGAGCGCGGCGCGGGCGAGCGCGTGACCGAGCCCGTGCGCTGCGAAGGTCTGGAGGATCCCAAGCTCGAGGGGTTGCTGCCCGCTCCGGCGCTCAAGAAGCTCCGCGAGGAGGTCGCGATGGCGCGTGGCCTCTGCAAAGCCTTCGACGCCAAATCCTACCGCGAGGGCCATCTGACGCCGGTTTATTTCGGCAGCGCCCTCAACAATTTCGGCGTGCGCGAGCTGATCCGCGGCATCGCCGAGCTCGCTCCGCCGCCCCGGCCGCAGCCCGCCGAGCCGCGCGCGATCGATCCCACCGAGGGCAGGGTCACCGGCTTCGTCTTCAAGGTGCAGGCCAACATCGACCCGCAGCACCGCGACCGCATCGCCTTCCTGCGCTTGTGCTCGGGCCGGTTCCGACGCGGCATGAAGCTCCGCCACGGCCGCAGCGGCCGGCTGATGGCGATCCAGAACCCAGTGTTCTTCCTGGCGCGCGAGCGCAACCTCGCCGAGGAAGCTTGGCCCGGCGACATCATCGGCATTCCCAATCACGGCACGCTCCGCATCGGCGACACGCTGACCGAGGGCGAGGCGATCCGGGTCACCGGCATTCCCAATTTCGCGCCGGAGCTCCTGCGCCGCGTGCGGCTCGACGATCCTCTGAAATCGAAGCACTTGGCGCGCGCGCTCGAGCAGCTCGCCGAGGAGGGCGTCACCCGCATCTTCAAGCCGCTCGCCGGCGGCGACTGGATCGTGGGCGTGGTGGGCCCGCTGCAGCTCGACGTGCTGGCGGCGCGCATCAAGGCCGAGTACGGGCTCGGCGTGCGCATCGAGGAGGCGCCTTACGTCACCGCGCGCTGGATCGCCTCCGACGATTCCCTCGAGCTCAAGCGCTTCCTCGACCGCAACCCCTCCACCACCGCCGAGGACCACGACAGCGTGCCGGTCTATCTCGCCCGCAACAAGTGGGAACTCGACACCATCATGAAGGAATGGCCCAGGGTCCGCTTCACGGCGACGCGCGAGCACAGCTGAGATGAGACGCTGCAAAGGCAGCCTGCGTCCTTCGACGCGCTTCGCTTGCTCAGGATGAAGGTCTTCTTCTTTGGCCCGCACCACTCTTCCTCATCCTGAGCAAGCGAGCGCAGCGAGCGCGTCGAAGGACGCACCATGATCCTGAGCGTCCTCGACCAATCCCCGGTGCGCGCGGGCGGCACGGCGGCTGACGCCTTCAACGAGACGATCGCGCTGGCGCAGGCGGCGGAGCGCTGGGGCTATCACCGCTATTGGCTCGCCGAGCACCACGCGACGGAAGGGCTCGCGGGCGCGGCGCCGGAGATTCTGGTGGCGCGGGTCGCCGCCGCGACCTCGGCGATGCGCGTGGGCTCGGGCGGCGTGATGCTGAGCCACTACAGCCCGCTCAAGGTGGCCGAGCAGTTCCGTGTGCTGGAGACGCTTTTCCCCGGCCGCATCGATCTCGGCCTCGGCCGCGCGCCCGGCAGCGACCAGATCACCGCCCGCGCGCTCCAGGCGGGGCCGGGCGCTGTTGGAGCCGAGTATTTTCCAAGCCAGGTCCAGGACCTCCTGGGCTATCTCGGCGATGGCTTGCCGGCGGATCATCCCTTCGCCCGCATCCGCGTGACGCCGGAGCCCGCGACCCGACCCGAGGTCTGGCTCTTGGGCTCCAGCGACCAGAGCGCGCTGGTGGCGGCCTATCTCGGCTGTGCCTTTTCCTTCGCGCATTTCATCACCGACCAGGGCGGCGTCGAGGTGATGGCGGCTTATCGCGACCGGTTCCGGCCTTCGGCGCATCTCGCGGCGCCGGTCGGCAGCATCGGCGCCTTCGTGATGTGCGCCGACACCGATGCGGAGGCGCAGCGGCTCGCGCAAAGCCGCGACCTCTGGCGACTGCGCCTCGACCAGGGTTATCTCGGTCCGGTTCCCTCGATCGGCGAAGCCGAGGCCCATCCCTATAGCCGGGAGGAGCGCCTGCGCATCGCGATGAACCGCCGCCGGATGGTGATCGGCGCGCCGGAGCAGGTAAAGGAGCGCATGCTCGAGCTCGCGGAGCGCTATGGCGTCGGCGAGATCGTCGTCGTCACCATCTGCCACGAGTACGCGCCGCGCCTCCGGTCCTACGAGCTGCTGGCGCAGGTTTTCGAGCTTATGCCGCGTGCGCCTTAGCGCTCAGGCGGGACTCTCGCCGAGCGCCGGAAGGTCCGTCCGCACGACCCGCGCGGGATTGCCGACGGCGAGGCAGCCGGCGGGTATCGATCGCGTCACCACGGAGCCGGCGCCCACCATCGCGTGGGCGCCGATCTCGAGCTCCGGGAGGATGATGGCGCCGGCGCCGATCACCGCGCCGCGGCCGATCTGGATGCTGCCGGTCAGCACGGCGCTGGGGCCGATCGAGACGAAGTCGGCGAGCCGCGTGTGATGCCCGATGCTGGCCGCGCGATTGACGAGGGTGAAATCGCCCAGGCTCGCCGCGCCCGCGATGGTGCAGCCGGCATTGACGTAGACACCGCGGCCGATCGCGGCCGAGCGTGCCACCGCCGAGGTCGGATCGATGACGGTCTCCGCCCGCGGGAAGCCGAGCCGGAACGCGTGCTCGAGGGCCACGCGCCGATGCGCCGGCGTGAACAAGGGAAGCGCGATGCCGAGCGCGCGCAGGGAATCCGGAACTTGGTCGGCATCGAGAACCGTCAACGCCTCCGAGGCGAAGCTTCGGCCCGGGACGTTCCGCACGCCCGCCGCGATCTCGATGCCGAGCCGCGCGCAGCTCTCCTCGAGATCGATGGTGAGGGGCGCGCCGACGCCGAAGATGACGAGACGCTTAGACGCGCTCACGGCCGAGGACGTGAGCGGGGAGAGCCTGGTTGCCGTGCTCGGCCAGAAACCGCCGGATCAACTCCATGCGACTCTCGTGGTTCGTGATGCCGAGCATGATCTGGATCCGGCCAGGATGCGTCTGCCGGAACACCGACCGCAGCCGCGTCCTTGAGCGTCGGCCGCACGATGGTGCCGATCACCACCGCCGCATCGAACGGCGTTTGCAGATCGAATCCAGGCTCGCAGAAATTGCCGACGACGCTCAAGGCCAGATCCCCGTTTCCGACCGACCGTAGCAACGCGGTCTCGCCGCGGCAACGCGCTCGATCAGCCCTGCCAGGGCAGCACGCCCTCGGGCAGGCGGCGCGCTGCGAGGCTAGCCAGCGCCATCAGCGCCGCGGTCGCCACCACCACCAACACCGAGAGCGCGGCGGCGAGCGTGCTGTCACCGCCTTGCTCGAGGCTGAACACCACGACGCCCAGCGTCTCGTGTCCGGCCGACCACAGCAGGGCGGAGACCGTGAGCTCGTTGAGCGCGATCAGGAACACGAGCACGGCACCGGCGGCGACGGCGGGAGCCGCCAGCGGCAGGATTATGGTGCCGATCCGGCGCCAGAGCCCGGCGCCCGCGATCGCGGCAGCCTCCTCGAGCGAGGGGTGGATCTGGCGATATGCCGCCACGATGGTCCGTAGCGCCAGCACCAGGAACCGCGCGAAGTAAGCCGCGAGGATGATCCAGAGCGTGCCGTAGAGCGATACGTGCAGCAGCGGCAAGGGTCGCAGAAAGACCAGGATCGCGGCCAGCGCCAGCACCACGCCCGGCAGCGCATAGGGCAGCTCCGCTGCCACGGCGAGCGCACGCGCCAGCACGCCATCGCGCCAGACCACGACGTAGCCGAGGAAGACGCCGACGACGGCGACGACGAGGGCGGTGGCGCTCGCGAGGAACAGGCTGTTGAGAGCGGCGCGGGCGGTCGCCGCATGCTCCGTCAGGACGTAGCGGAAGTTCTCGGTGGTGATCGTGTCCGCGGCGAGCGGCAGGCCGTAAGCTTTGACCAGCGCGGTCGCCAGGAGCGCCGTCAGCGGCACCGCCACCACCAGCGCCAGCACCGCCCAAGCCGTCACGAGAAAGACCGGAGCCGCGCCACGGAGCGGGATCAGCCGCCGCGTGCGCGGCTGCGCCCAGCGGATGTCGTGCCGGCCGCTCGCCCAACGCTCGGCCGCGATGCCGAGGAGCGCGAGGGCGCCGAGCAGCAGCGAGAGCACGGCCACTTGCGAGATCGCCGCCGGCGCGAAGCCCGCGAGTTCCTGGTAGATCAGCACCGTCAGCACCGAATAGCCCGCGGGAATTCCGAGCAGCGCCGGCGTGCCGAAATTCCCGATCGCGGAGATGAAGGCGAGGGCGGCGCCCGCCGCGAGCGCCGGCAAACACATCGGCAGCACGATCGTACGGATAATGCGCAGGCGCCTGGCGCCTGCGGCCTCGGCGGCTTCGATCGCCTCGCCGGGCAGCGAAGCAAGCGCCGCGCGCAGCGTCAGGAACACCAGCGGCGCGTGCTCGAGCCCCATGATTTCCGCGATGCCGCTGAAGCCGTAGAGCGGATGCGGCGTGCCCGGCGCGGGCGCCAGGCCCAGCGTCTTAAGAAGCGGGCTTGCCGGCCCGAGCAGGTTGATCCAGGCGATCGCCGTCACCTGGGACGGAATCATCAGCGGCAGCAGGAAGACGAAACCCAGCGCGGACTTGCCGCGGAGGTCCGTCGCCCCGACCAGCAAGGCGAAGGCGGTGCCGAGCACGGTGGCGATCGCCGTCGATGCGAGCGCCGTCGCGAGCGTCCGCTCGGCGGCGAGCCAGGTGCGCGGCGCGCCGAGCACGCTTCGGAGTATGCCGAGATCGAGCCGGCCGCCGGGCGCCACGCCTTCCAGCAGGAGGCGCGCCAAGGGCGCCACCGAGACCGCGCCCACGAAGGCGATCAGGCCGAGAAAGAGCGCCCGCTCGCTCGCCGTGGCTCCCAATCGCCGCAACAAGCGATCAGCCGCCGAACAGTTGACTGAAGCGCTCCTTGAGCGCGGGCGTCTCGCGCGCCGTCTGGCTCATATCGACGGGCAGGATCGTGAGCTCGGCGGCGTTCGGGAAACCCGGCGGCGAAGCTACATCGTTGCGCGCCGGGAGAAACCCCTGGGACGCCGCGAGCTCCTGCCCGGGCTTCGAGAGGATGAAGGCGACGAACGCCTTGGCGGCTTCCGGGTTCTTCGCCGTCTTCAGGATCGCCACCGGCTCGGTGACCGCGCTTACGCCTTCCTTCGGAAACACGAAATCCACCGGCGAGCCCTTGGCCTTGGCATTGAGTGCCATGAACTCGACGAGCACGCCATACATCCGCTGCCCGCCCGCGACCTGGGTCACGACGGCTCCGTTGCCTTGGACGGCGATGGCGCGGTTGTCCGCGAGCTTCTGGTAGTAATCGGGCCCGAGCGCGGGCGCGGCGCTCATCGCCGCCATGTGGATCGCCGCCGCGCCCGAATAGAGCGGGCTCGGCAGCACCACTTGGCCCTTCGCCGCGGGTGCCAGCAGATCGAGCCAGGATTGCGGCTTGGGCGCCGCCGTGTTGTAGACGATCCCTGTCGTGATCAGCTTCGAGCCGAAATAGGTCTTGTCGCGGTCATAGGCGGCGGCGGGGAAGGCCGACACGTCCGCCTCGGGATAGGCCTGCAGCCGGCCCTCGGCCTTGAGGCCCTCCATGGTGACGGCGTCGGCGATGAAGAGCACGTCGGGCTTGGGATCGCCCGCCAGGAACTCCGCCGCCAACTTGTTCATGACCTCGGTCGTGCCGGAGCGGAAGGTCTCGACGGTGATGCCCGGATGCTGCCTGTTGAACGCCGCCACCGTCTCGGCCGCGATGCGATCGGGTTGCGAGGTGTAGAGCGTGAGTTTGCCGGATTGCGCGTGCGCGGCGGCGCTCAGGAGCGCGCAGGCAAGCGCCACAGCCAATGTTGTTGTTAGTCGCATGAGTTCCTTCCGCGCGCAAAGTCAGCGTGTCTTAGTACTTTCGCAGCATGCGAGCAGATCAACAACACGCAGTGTGTCACCGCGATGACAGCGCTTCCGCCAGATGGAATCCCTCTCCACCCCTCAGAGGTGGAGAGGTTAGATGAGGCGGGGCGGTTCAACAGGCTCAGCGATGGGAATGGAGGCGCATGGGCCGTCGCGGAGAGTTCCCCACCCCACCTTTCCTCTCCGCCCCCGCGGGGCGGAGAGGGACTGGTGAAGATCGAGCTTTAGTGTCGCGATGACTCGGCCGCCGGCGGCGCCTGAGCCCCGGCACCCGCTTCGCTGGCCACGCGGAGCGTGGCGGCGCGCATGTCGTCGGCGGTGCGCTTCAGCTTGCGGTAATGGCGGATGCTGAACGGGAAGGAGCCGATGTAGATCACGCCGATGATGAGAAGGGTCGCCCACGGCTCGGTGGTGAGGAAGGCCGCGAGCGCGCCCACGCCGAGGAGCGTCGGCAGCACCCACTCGCTCCGCACGTGGAAGCGCTTCAGCGCGAAGGTCGGAACGCGGCTCACCATCAAGCCCGACACCGCCAGGATCACGAGTGTGTTGAACGTGGGCGTGCGGAAGAATGTGTCGCCGAACTCGAAGGCCGCGAACATGGGGACCATCACCAGACCCGCGCCCGCGGGCGCCGGCACGCCGGTGAAGAAGTTGTAGGCATAGGGCGGCAGCTCCTGCCCAAGCTGCGTATTGAACCGCGCGAGCCGGAGCCCGCAACAGACCGCGAAGATCAGCACCACCGCCCAGCCGAAGCCGTGGAACTGCTCCATGGTCCAGATATAGAGCATGACCGCCGGCGCCACGCCGAAGCTCACGAAGTCCGACAACGAGTCGAGTTGGGCGCCGAAGCTCGAGGTGCCCTTGAGGAGCCGCGCGATCCGGCCATCGAGCCCGTCTAGGATGCCCGCGACGATGATCGCGGCGACCGCCGTCTCGAACTTCCCGACGATCGCCAGCCGAATGCCGGTCATGCCCGCGCAGAGCGCCAGCAGGGTCAGGATATTCGGGATCATCCGGTTGAACGAGAAGTGCATCGGCTGCACCCGGACTCGCACGCGCATGCGAGGTCGTCTCAGCATCAGTGAAGTCTCCCTTCGCGTTGGGCCTCGCGGGCGGTGGCATCGGCGATCACGGTCTCGCCGCCGATGACGCGCTGGCCCTTGACCACCAGCGGCGCCCACTCCGCCGGCAGGTAGACGTCGGTGCGGCTGCCGAAGCGGATGAGCCCGAGCCGCTCGCCGGTGGCGACATCCTGGCCTTCGTTGAGAGTGCAGACGATGCGGCGCGCGATCAAGCCCGCGATCTGCACCACCGCCACGTCAGCGCCCTCGGCGGGGGCGATGCGGATCGCCATGCGCTCGTTCTCCTCCGACGCCTTGTCGAGGCTCGCGTTGACGAACCGCCCCTTGGTGTAAGCGAGTTTCCTAACGCGGCCGCCCAGCGGTATCCGGTTCACGTGCACGTCGAACACGTTGAGGAACACGCCGATGCGCGTCATGGGCGCCTCGCCCATCTCCAGCTCCTTGGGCGGCGGCACCCGGTCGGCCGCCACCACCACGCCGTCGGCGGCGCTCACCACGAGCCCGGCCCGGCTCGGCGTCACGCGCCAGGGGTCCCGGAAGAAATAGGCGATCCAGGCCGCCACGACCAGGGCGAGCCAGCCCAGGGGCGCCCAATGCACCCAAAACAGCAGCAAGGCCGCCAGCACGGCGACCGCGATGAATCGCCACCCGTCCGGGTGGATAGGGGCCAGGACTGATCTCAGCATGCGCGGGGTTCCAAGGGCGCGCACCATAGCGGAAAACGCCAACCGCGCCCACCC
>Ga0209415_10002513_pt1 | contig 34380 bp, 33 predicted proteins | sample PeaSoiSIISIP2007_FD_187696 | JGI IMG/M metagenome (GOLD analysis project Ga0209415, IMG submission 187696) | Peat soil microbial communities from Weissenstadt, Germany - SII-SIP-2007 (SPAdes) (version 2) | ecosystem: Environmental > Terrestrial > Soil > Wetlands > Peat | place: Germany... | reverse complement strand
TCCCCGACTCCCCAGCTAAGCTGAGGGAGTGTCATTCCAATCTGGCGCGGGGGTGACATTCTCATGTGGGCGCTACATGGCGATTTCAGACAATGGAGATTAGACGCGAGCGGGTTGAGGTCGGCTCGGCGAACTCGATGTTCATTCGGGCCGCTCCGCGCGGGCACCCTAACATCTCGACGGTCAGCCGTTGGCCGGCAAGAACCGAGCCCGCGAACGCCTTCTCGGGCGGAACGGTCGCCTATTCATCCGACACCGCGATGGTCACGTCGCACGCCGGTGTCTCAGGCCCGCGCCATTTCGCCAAGCACAGCCGTTGGCGTATCGTCGCGAGGCCATGAAGCGGCCAACGCTACTCGCCGAAGACGTGACCGTAGGCCGGCGGACCCTTCTCATCGCCATGGACGAGAGCGGTCACGAGGAGTTCAAGGGGGTGGACTACTTCGGCTTCGGCAGTGGCCGGCTTCGGCCCGACTCTCTACCGAGCGGAACGAGCTTGGATCCGGCTCCGCAATCAGCACTTCGGCATCGATCACCCGATGCACGCCAGCGGGCCGAAGATGTCGCCCGACCAGGTTGAGGCGATCTCGGCCTTCTTCCGCACGACGCGGATTCCGCGGTTTGCCTTCTTGCTTGCGGCGCCGCCAATCGACCTGAGCAAGGACGGCCTGGAACTCCTAGCGCCGATTTTGTTCCAAGAGCTTCTGGACTTCATTGAGCGGTTGCCGCAACTGCCCGAGGAGATCGTGCTTGCTTTCGAGCACTCGGAGCGGCTGCTGCCGAAGCTGGTAGCCGCGGTGCCGGGTATCGAGGTAGAGACCCACGACGGTCGTCAGATCCCGGTGAAGGGCTTGTTCACTCCCAAATCGGCTGGGTCGCCCTCCATGCAGATGGCGGATCACGTCCTGTGGCGAGCGCAAAGAGGACGCCGAGATTTGTTTAGGGGGCCGATCGAGCCTTGGTTCTCCGACGTGTTCCCACGTCCTTCAACCGTCTGGTCGAAATATGAGGAACTTCGCGTCGGCTCCGTCAGTGCTCGCGGTAAGAAGCTTGAGTTCTTGCCGGGCGGAGGCGTCCGAGTGAGCTTTGAGCCGAAGGAGCGGAGCTAGAGCCGTGGCGAGCTGCGACGTGCGCGGGACGCCCGGCAGCGATCGACCAGGCAGCGGCCCTGCTGCCACACTGACCGGGGGTAGTGTCTCAGTTTGAAATACGCCGCCGTTGACAAGCATGGCGTGACACGCTTCGCGATGTGCTCGGCCCCGGAGGTGACCTGGACAGCGTCTGGCTTCCAGAGGCTGAATGCGTTGACCGGGCCCCCCGACCACGATTGACACGAACGGCAATGACAGTAGCCCATCGCCTCTGGAGTGCCGGTCACCTCCAGCTGGACGTTGCCGCAAAAGCAGCTTCCAACGTGGGGCATCGTTTCTCCTCGCCAAGTTGCGCCCTCCCGTACCTCCGCCGAAACTGACGGCGAAGGCACGGGCAGACGTGAGAACCAGCTTCAGCGGCTCGCCAACTCGGATGAACGCCGGCCCCCGTCCGCATAGAGCGCGGTGACGACGGGGCTGTTGATCGACGAAACAGCGCGCTCGACGGCCGCCGGCACGCACGCTCGGTAGATCGCGACCCGCTGCAGGTCCACGATGTTCGGCGCGGGGCCGCAAACCGACACGGCGGCGCTGTGGATACGCTGGAGCGCGACCATTGCCCCCGGTTGTCCGGTCAAGTTGAGGTCGGCGAGCGAGACGCGGACCGATGCCGCGTCCAGGTCGGGTGATGCGGCCTGGGCGTTGACGCCGACTAGGGCGGCTGTAAGCGCGGCGAGGCCGGTCGAAACGAGCTTGGATATCATTGTGTCGTCCCTTGGCTGTGCGGCGCAGGTGGCGCGCCGGTTGGACAAGAAGGAAGCGCGACGCCGCGGCCTTCGACAGGACGTCAACCTGATGAAATGCCGATCAAAGCCTGACCACGCCTGATGATATTCAGGTTCACCGAGCCGGGCGTGTGCGCTCGAGGCACGCTCGGCGGCGACCACGATGCAGACTTCTGGTGAGAGTGGGTTTCGCCTGGTCGCCACTAGGGCTGACGAGCGGGAGCGAACGCCCTACGTTGGCAATGACCGATGGGCGGGCGTCCGTGACAGACTCAGGTAACAGAACCACACCCGATCACGAGGCGAACGCCCAGACCGAGCGGATCAGTCTGGGGCGCGAGGCCCCGATCAGATTGGGCGCGCTCCGAATTGAGCCGGCCCGCCGGAGCGTCACACGCGACGATGGCTGCGAGGAGGTCGTCGAACCGCGGGTGATGCAGGTGCTCGTCGCCCTGGCTAAGGCCGAAGGCCAGATCCTATCGCGCGACGATCTACTGATGTCATGCTGGTCAGGTGTCGTGGTGGGCGAAGACGCGCTCAACCGCGTGATTGCCCGGCTCAGGCGTGTCGCGGATCGTTTGGGCGAGTTTCAGATCGAGACGATCACCAAGGTTGGATACCGCCTGAAGCCAGCCGACCTGCATCCAGAAGAAGACGTGCACATCCAGCCCCGCGCCAAAGCAGAGCGGCACAGGGCGTCAATTCTCGTGCTGCCATTCGCCAACATGAGCGGAGACTCCGAGCAGGATTACTTCAGTGATGGGGTCAGCGAGGACATCATCACCGATCTCACCAAGGTCTCGGCTCTGGCGGTGGTTGCTCGGCACACGGCCTTCACGTTCAAGGGCAAAGCCGTCGACGTGGCCCAAACCGCCCGGGACCTGAAGGTCAGCCATGTACTGGAGGGCAGCGTGCGCAAGTCGGGCGACCGGGTGCGTATCACCGCTCAGCTGATAGACGGCGCCACAGGCAATCACACTTGGGCCGAACGCTACGATCGGGACCTCAACGACATCTTCGCTCTACAGGACGAGATCTCGGAGGCCATCGTTGTCGCGCTGAAGCTCAAGCTCCTTCCAGAGGAGAAGAGAGCGATCGAGCGGCGGGGGACCTTCAGTCCGGAGGCGTACGACCTCTACCTGATGGCCTGTGAGTATCTGGCCAGCGGCAACCACGGCGACGCCCGGATGGCCGAGGCCGTCGTCAGCCTCTGCCGCCGAGCCACCCTCATCGATCCGGACTATGCCCGGGCGTGGGCGCTGATGGCGGTTGCGCTCACGTCGCTGCACTTCGTAGGCGGGAAGCCCGAAGACGGCTTGGAAGCGGCCGAACACGCCCTCTCATTAGACGACGGCCTGGCTGAGGCTCACGCCGTCAAAGCCAGGCACCTCTTTCGCTTAGGGCGCCCCGCGGACGCGGCGGCGGAGATCGATATCGCCCTTCGTCTAGACCCTGAGTCCTTTGAAGTGAACTCGAGCGCCGGCGGCCTCAGTTTCAGACAGCGGAAGTGGAAGGACGCCATTCGCTACCTCGAGAAGGCGACAGCGTTAATGGACACAGCCTTCGGCCCACCGTCGGCATTGATTGCCTGCTACGCCGCTATCAGCGACAAGGCCGGCGTCCGGCGCGCCGCGGCAACGACACTCGCGCGCGCCGAAAGCGCTCTCGCCCAGGACCGCACCAACGGATCGGCGATCGGAAACGTGGTCACGGCCTTGGCCGCCCTTGGCGAGGAGGAACGAGCAAGAGATTGGAGCCGTCGCGCTCTAATGCTCGATCCTGATAATCTGGAGATGCGCCTAGACATCGCAAGCGCTGCTTGCGCGTTTCTGAACGATGCCAGCACGGCGCTCGAGTTGCTTGGCCCCTACATCGCTAATGCCCGTCCGAATGACCTGGCTTGGGTCAAGATTGACCCTAACTTGGACTCCCTTCGCGAGGACCCGCGTTTCCAAGCGATGATAGCGGCGGCTGAGCAGCGCCTGATGAGGGGCAGGCAAGAGGCACCCTAGACGAACCCTTCGGAGCGGCCGCCGTGTCCCTTAGCGGGCCTCAGCGAGCCTACCCTGGAAGATGCCTGCGACTTCGCTGCAGTGTCCGCATTGGGTCGATAGCGGTCAACGGCTGCACGCCCGGAAGCGGAAGTTCGCGCCGAGCGACAAGCCGACCCCGGTTTTGGGGCGTCGCCACACTGAGTCAGGCCCGAGACCTCTGTCGCCGAAATCGCTCCTGTAATCGCCGACCAAGCGTTACAGTTGCGCAGCGACTCACGTTCGAGACTTGCCATGGCCAAGAAGCCCGCACCGAAATCCGCCGCCAAAACAAAGCCCGCTGCAAAGGCGAAAGCGGCCGCAAAGAAGTCCGCCAAGAAGAAATAGGTCTCCCGACAGCCGCGGCGGCTCGGCCGAAGCTAGCGAGCCTCGGGGAGGTCGCTCACGCGATGCGGTCAGAGGCGGTCTCACCTTGGTCGAGTTGATCCGCCGGGCACCTAACTCTGCCTCGCGCTTTGCCCGCTTTGGGTCGATAGCAGACATCGGCGCACGGACGGAAAGCGGACATGCGAGCGCCGTGCTCACTCTCTTCCGAACATGTTCTTGAGCGTCTCCAAGCCCTCGATGCGTTCGGCCTCTGTCAAGTCCGACCAGAGCGACAAGATGTCATCCGCCTTTGCCGGCCCGCCTTTGATCAGCTCCTCCGGGGTGCAACCCAGTACCGTGGTTGCAGCGGAAATGATCTCCTGACGATACGGTCGTTTGCCCGTCTCGATCATCGATAGGTAGCTGCGCGTGATTCCGATTTGTTCGGCGAGGTCATGCTGGGTCAAACCGCGATGTTTGCGCCACTCACGAATGAAGTGGGCCGATCGCGCGGCCCCTCCTTGCCGCATCCGCAACTGATTGAATTTGGCCACGAGATCAATGGCCTCCACGACTACGAAGCCTATGGAATTTTCCGCGAGGCTTATTGGCTCGCCTTGATTTCTGTCAATCAAAGGGGTGTCGGCCGACCGGACTCCGCCGATCAAGGGGGGCTGGGGCGACAGGTTCCTAGACCGAGCACGTTCGCGCAGGTCCGCCAGCGATCCCGATTTCGATAACATCAGTTGCGCTCGCCCTCTGGTCCTGGCGAAGGCAAGGGCTAAGGTCGGAGCGATGTCTGAGCGATGTGACGTGGCGATCGTCGGTGGGGGTGGCATGGGCGCCGCCACGGCCTATTTCCTTTCCGCGCTCGGCGGGGGACGCCTGACGATTGAGGTTTCCGAGCCGGATCCGACCTATGCGCGCGCGGCGACAGCGCTGGCCGCCGGCGGCATCCGTCAGCAGTTCTCGACGCCCGAGAACGTCCTGATGTCGCAGTTCGGATATCGCTTCCTGGAGGAGATCGGAGAGACCCTGGCTGTGGGGGGAGAGCGCCCCGACGTCGGCCTGACGCCGCGGCCTTACCTGCGTCTCGCGCCCGCCGACGCGCGCGAGCGCCTTCGTGCACAGGTCGCGCTCCAGTGCAGCCTAGGCGCCGGGTCCTCCTGGCTCGAACCTTCCGATGTCGGTGCCCGATACCCATGGATGAGCCTCGCCGGCGTCTCGGCCGCGGTGCTGGGCGGCCGCGGCGAAGGCACGTTCGATCCCTACACCCTCCTGCAGGCGCTGAGGCGGAAGAGCCAAGCGAGCGGCGCCAGATACCGCCCGGCCGCCGTGATCGGCATGGGGCCTGCGGCCGAGGACGGCGCGATCGGGACGCTGCGTCTCGGCGACGGATCGGACGTGGCCTTCGGCGTGGTGGTCAACGCCGCCGGTCCCCGAGCCGCGAGCGTGGCGGCGATGGCCGGGCTCGATCTCCCGGTCGAAGCGATCAAGGCGCACAGCTTCGTGTTCCGCGCTGAAGATCCTGTCCGCGATTGCCCGATCGTTCTGGACCAAGTCCTGGGGCTGCAACTGAAACCGGAAGGCGAGCTCTTCGTCTGCGCCGTGCCGCGCGCCGACCCGGCGGCTGGACCCGACGACTTCGACGTCGACCACGACCTCTTCGAGGCCGAGGCCTGGCCGCGCCTGGTTGCGCGCGTGCCGCAGTTCGATCGTCTCCGGCTGATTCGCGCTTGGGTCGGCCATGTCGAGCGAAACCGGCTGGACGGCAATCCAATCCTAGGTCTGCATCCCGAGCGCCCGAACGTCTATTTCATCACGGGTTTCAGCGGGCACGGCGCGCAGCACATCCCGGCGGCGGGGCGGGCGATCGCTGAACTCATTCTCTTCGGCGAATATCGCAGCCTCGACCTGTCGCGGCTGGGCTGGGATCGGGTCATTCGCGCCGAGCCTCTGGCGGAGGGCGTCTAGGGCTCGCGCGTTTCTTCCGCAGCAAGGTCCCTGCTGAGTTGATCCAGGACTCGGTAGGCCGGCAGAACATGATTTACCGAAGCGATCGGCTCTCGGCCGTCGCGAATGGCCGACAGAAAGGCCCGATCTTGCAGCTCGACGCCGTCCTTTGACTCCGCCCCCTGCGAAACGTCGATCGGACGGTGCCAGCCATCGAACAGGTCGTCGTAGCGAGCGACGTAGGTCCCACGATCGCAAATATAGCGAAACGTAGAGCCGAGCGGACCGTCGTTGTTGAACGACAGCGACAGCGAGCAGATCGCTCCACCGGGCGCCTTGAGCTGGATCGACATGTCCATGGCGATGCCGAGTTTGGCGTCGATAGGCCCCTGAATCGCTCTTGCGACGCTCGCCGTCTCTCCCGTCTGGTAATGGAACAGATCGACCGTGTGGGCGGCGTGGTGCCACAAAAGATGGTCTGTCCAGCTACGGGGCTGGCCCAGCGCATTGATGTTCTCTCGGCGCAGGAAGTGGGTTTGAGCCTCGAGCTGGTACAGCACGAGCGCGCCGCGCTGAATCTCCCTGTGGATCCAAAGGTGCGAGGGGTTGAACCTGCGCGTGTGCCCGGCCATGGCGACAAGACCGGTCTGGTTTTTGACGGCCACCAGCCGTTCGGCGTCGGCCAGATTGTCCGCCATCGGGATCTCGACTTCGACAGGACGTCCAGCCTCGAGGCACGTGATAGCCTGGGCGGCGTGCAGGGGTGTCGGTGTCGCCAGAACAACTGCCTCGACGTCGGCACGGGCGAGGCAGTCGTCGAGCCCGATCGTCCAGTTTGCGATCCCGAACCGCGCCGCAACAGACGCAGTCGTGGCCGGGTCGGCGCCGGCTAGACAGACGACCTCGACGCCCTCGATAGCACCGAGCGCCTCCAGATGTTTGACCCCAAATGCGCCTTCGCCCACGACAGCGATCTTCATGACCTCGACCCTGAACACCTTGAAATCTGAAGAGGTGTATCAATTGACTTTCGCACACTGTACGCAATGATCGAAGCTCCGGGGGTCACTCAAACACGACCCGGCGAGGCCTACTGCAGCGCATCGCGCGATGCATTGGACCAGGGATCGGATGACGCAAGCGGAGGTCACCAACAAAGCGCTCGAGGGTGAGTACGCCAAGGTGGCTCGCCGACTGCGCGACGCTTACAAAGCGGGCGCCGTCGATCCGCTGCGCGACATCCTGGAGCCAACCGACGTCGCCGGCGCCTACGCCGTGCAATCGATCAACACGCGCCTCTGGCAGGCCGAGGGCCGGAGGATCGCGGGTCGAAAGATCGGGCTGACCGCCGAGGCGGTGCAGAAGCAACTGGGCGTCGACAGGCCCGACTACGGCGTGCTGTTCGAGGATATGCGCGTCGCCAGCGGCGCTCGTCTCAAAGCCTCGCAGCTGATCCAACCGAAGGCGGAGGCGGAGGTGGCGATCATGCTGGCCCGCGGCCTCGATAAACGGGATGCGACACCGGAAGACGTGTTCAACGCTGCGGACTACGCGGTCGCTGCTATCGAGATCGTCGACAGCCGCATCAAGGATTGGCGCATCACCTTCGCCGACACCGTCGCTGATAACGGCTCGGCCGCCTTCTTCGTGCTGGGAGACGAGAAGAAGCGCCTCGCCGGCCTCGACCTGCGCACGTGCGGCATGGCCATGGAGGTCAACGGCCGTGTCGCATCCCTCGGCGCGGGCGTCGCGTGCATGGGTCATCCGCTGATCGCCGCCGCCTGGCTCGCCCGAACGCTCGCGGATGTCGGCGAAGGGTTGTGCGCGGGCGACGTCATCCTGACAGGCGCGCTTGGGCCGATGACCGACATCGCGCCTGGCGACCACATCGAGGCCGCTATTGGCGGCGTGGGCGCCGTGTCGTTCACCTTGGAAGCGTGAGGCGCGCGGCATGATCTCTGTGGCCATTATCGGAACCGGCAACATCGGGACGGACCTGATGATCAAGATCATCAGGCTCTCGAAGATCCTCAAGGTCACAGCGTTCGTCGGGATCGACCCGGACTCAGATGGTCTCAGGCGCGCCGCGGAGTTCGGCATTGCAACAACGTCGGACGGCATCGACGGGCTGGTCCGGATGCCGGAGTTTCGCGACATCGACATCGTCTTCGATGCGACCTCCGCCGCCGCGCATGCCAGGCACGATGCGGTCCTGCGCGAGCACGGCAAGCGCATCGTTGACCTGACCCCGGCCGCGATCGGGCCTTACACCATCCCGCCGGTGAACGGCGAGGCCAACCTCGACGAGCCCAACGTCAATATGGTGAGCTGTGGCGGGCAGGCGACAGTCCCGATTGTCAGCGCCGTGAACCGAGTTACGCCGGTGCACTACGGCGAGATCGTCGCATCGATCGCCTCAAAGTCGGCCGGCCCCGGCACGCGAGCCAATATCGACGAGTTCACCCAGACCACCGCGCGGGCGATCGAGGTGCTGGGCGGCGCTGAGCGAGGCAAGGCGATCATCGTCCTTAACCCCGCCGAACCGCCGCTGATCATGCGCGACACGGTCTACTGCCTAACCGGCGACGCCGACCAAGCCGCGATCCAGGAGTCGATCGAGCGCATGGTCGCCGAGGTCCAAACCTACGTGCCAGGCTATCGCCTCAAGCAGCAGGTGCAGTTCGAACGCTTGGGCGGAAACAGGCCGCTGCGCATTCCGGAGATGGACCGCGAGTTCATCGGCCTCAAGGTCAGCGTCTTCCTGGAGGTTGAAGGAGCTGGCCACTACCTGCCGAAATACGCAGGCAACCTCGACATCATGACCTCGGCGGCGCTCGTTACCGCAGAAAGGATCGCGGAGCGCCTGCCGGAGCGCGCGCCAGCATGAGCTTCGATCCCAAGACCACGAAGCTGTACATTCAGGACGTGACCCTCCGCGACGGCATGCATGCAATCCGCCATCGCTACGGCTTGGACGACGTGCGCAAGATCGCCAGCGCGCTCGACTCAGCTGGAGTCGACGCGATTGAGATCGCCCATGGCGATGGCCTTGCGGGATCTTCCTTCAACTACGGCTTCGGCGCCGAGACCGACTGGGCGTGGATCGAGGCCGTCGGCTCGGCGATCAAACATGCGCGGCTAACCACGCTTCTGCTGCCCGGGATTGGGACTGTTCACGATCTGAAGCGCGCCTACGACCTTGGGGTCCGGTCGGTGCGCGTAGCGACCCACTGCACCGAAGCAGACGTCGCCAAGCAGCACATCGGCTATGCGCGCTCGCTGGGCATGGACGTGGCGGGTTTTCTTATGATGAGCCACATGATCCCGCCTGACGCGCTCGCCAAGCAGGCGCTGCTCATGGAGTCCTACGGCGCCCACTGCGTCTACGTGACCGACAGCGGAGGCGCGATGACGATGGACGACGTTGCGGCCAAGCTGCAGGCCTACGATCGTGTGCTGAAGCCGGAGACCGAGCGGGGCATCCACGCCCATCACAATCTTTCGCTGGGCGTGGCCAACTCGATCGTAGCGGTGCAGAACGGCGCGATCCGGGTGGACGCCTCCCTCGCCGGCATGGGCGCCGGCGCCGGCAACGCGCCGCTCGAAGTCTTCATCGCCACTGCCGACGTCTATGGCTGGCGGCATGGCTGCGACCTCTTCCCACTAATGGACGCCGCCGAGGACCTGATCCGGCCGCTGCAGGATCGGCCGGTGCGCGTCGACCGCGAAACCCTCAGCCTCGGCTACGCTGGAGTCTACTCAAGCTTCCTTCGCCACGCGGAGAAGGCTGCCCAAGACTTCGGCCTCGACACGCGTACGATTCTGGTCGAGCTAGGGCGTCGCCGGATGGTGGGCGGGCAGGAGGATATGATCACCGACGTCGCTCTCGACCTGTTGAAGCAAGGCGAGGCGGACCAAGCCTCGCTCCGCGGCTAGAGGGCGTCCATGGCGCGTGCGCGAAGGGTCGTGCCGGTGGAACGGCTACGCGACCAAGTCTATCGACTAATCCGTGACGACTTAAGAGCCGGCGCGCTCGAGCCTGGCCAGCGCATCGTCGAGAGCGAGCTTGCAGAGCGGTACAACGTTTCTCGCACGCCGGTGCGCGAGGCGCTGCTGCAGCTCTCCGAGGACGGGCTTTTGATCAGCGCGTCCGATCGGGGCTACGCCGTCGTGGTCGACAGCCAGACCGCGCATGAGCATCGACACGAGGTGCGCGATCTGATCGATCCGCAATTGGCGCACCACGCTGCGCTCGACAGCTCGCCCGATCAGAAAAAGGCGCTCGCCAAGGCCCACGAGCGTCAGCGGGCCGCGCATGAGAAGGGGCAAGTCGCCGGCTTTGTCGAGGCGAACGAGCGCTTCCGCGAGCGGCTGCGCGTCATGTGCGCCAACGCCTTCCTGGCGCAATGCAGCGCGTTGGTGGACGACCAGGCGCAGTGGGCGCGTTCCACCGCATTCGCGCGCGAGGACTACCGCGAACTTGAGCTAAAGCACGACGCATACCTAGTCGCTGCTATCTCCAGCGGCGACGCCGCCGCCGCCGAAGCGGTCATGCGACGCTACGTGGACGCGATACGCAGGGCAGCTTGAGCGAGGGCCCGACGCGTTGACGCTGTCGAAAGCGGTCGTATACGGTATGCAGCGAGCGCGAGGGGAGCGATGAGCAGATTCAGCCCGCTGTCAAGCCACCGCCAAGGCTTCGCGACGGCATGATCGAGCGCGAGCCGTTGGAGCGCGCAGACCAGATCGTCGTGATCATCGGCGCTGGGCTTGCGGGCTTACGTGTCGCCGAGGGCCTGCGTGGCGCCGGGTTCCCAGGGCGCGTGGTCCTCGTGGGCGACGAGCCGCACGAGCCCTATGATCGGCCGCCGCTCTCAAAGGCCGTGCTCGAGATCGAAGGCCATGAACACGCCATAGCGCTTGCGCCGGGAGACATGCTGGCGGCGCTGACCCTGGAGCTTCGCTTAGGCGAGCCGGCCGTAAGCATCGACCGCGGACAGCGCGCGGTGACCCTGCGAAGCGGCGAGCGCCTCGGCTACGACCGCCTGGTGCTCGCGACTGGGTCGCGCTTGCGCACGCTCGCGCTGCTGCCGCCGAGCGCGCCGGGCGTCCATTATCTACGCACGCTCGACGATGCGGTCGCATTGCGCGCCGCGCTAACGACAGGCCGGCGCGTCGCGATCATCGGCGGCGGCGTCATCGGCCTCGAGGTGGCGGCGACAGCCCGGGGGCTGGGCTGCGGCGTGACAGTGATCGAGGCCGCGGATCGGCCGATGGCGCGCACGACCTCACCGCCAATCTCAAGCTTCTTCACGAACAGGCATCGACGCGAGGGCGTGGACATTCGGCTTGGCGTCACCGTTGCGGCGGCGGAGAAGACCGCGGATGGCGTTCAACTGCAGCTCTCATCCGGTGAGACCGTACAAGCCGAGACCGTGGTGGTCGGCGTCGGTGTGGTGACCAATGTGGAACTTGCGGCGGCGGCTGGGTTGGACCTTCGCGACGGAGGCGTTCTCGTCGACGGATTTGGCACCACGAGCGATCGCCGGATTTACGCCGCAGGCGAGGTGGCCACGCACTTCAACGCGCGCGACGGCGGACATGATCGCCAGGACACCTGGAACCACGCCGCCGCCCATGGCGAGCACGTGGGCCGCTCGATGATCGCCGCAGGCGAACCCTATGCGGAGACGCCGTCGTACTGGTCCGACCAGTACGACATCAATCTACAGATTGTCGGCGCGACGCTCGGCGAGATCGACGTGGTGCGGGGCGATCCCGACGACGGGCGATTCCTGGTCTTTCATCTTAAGGACGGGCGCATCGCCGGCGTGAGCGCCGTGAACGCGGTCCGAGATCTCCGCGCCGCCCGCCGCCTGATCGGGCGCCGCGCCAAGCCCGACGAACTCGCGGACGCGAACGCGGATCTGACCGCGATCGCGTTGGACTAGCCAACTAATTCAGGTCTGCGAACAACTCGTCGCCGATGACGACGACCTCGTAGGTCTTGAGCGGCAACCGGCACGGAAGAGCGGCCGGCTTGCCGGTGCGTATGTCGAACGCGCCGCCATGCATTGGGCAATGGATGATGCCATCGACGACGTCGCCGTAGGAGAGTGACACCAGGCCGTGGGTGCAAAGGTCGTCTGTCGCATAGAACTGGCCATCCAGCCGATAGACGGCGTATTCCGCGTCTCTCTCGGGCGGGGCGACCTGTTTGACGCCTTGTTCGGGGACATCGGCCGCGCGGCAAAGACGTGTAAGCATCTGCTGCTCGCGGTCGATCTCTCTAACGGATTCGGTCATCTTGCATGCAGTATACTGAGGCAAGTATCGGCTTCAAGGCCGCTCAGGCGGGGGATTCACGACGAAGGCGCTGGAGACAAGGTTGACGAGCAGGGTTGGCGTCGCCGGATTGGGCGTGATCGGGGCCCGGGTCGCCCAACGGCTCACCGAGGGCGCTGAGGGTCTGACCCTCGTCGCGGTCGCGAGCGGAGACCAGCGGAAGGCCGAACGCACGCTTGCCGAAATCGGCGCAAGGGTTCCCGTGGTCTCGCCGGACGCTCTCGCAGCGCAGTGCGACGTCATCGTTGAGTGCGCCCCGACGCAGGCATTCTCGGGTATTGCAGAACCAGCGCTGAGGGCTGGGCGGATCCTCGTCACCGTCAGCGCCGCGGCCCTTATCGAGCACATGGAGATGGTCGATCTTGCGCGCGCCAACGGCGGTCGCATCATCATGGCGACCGGCGCGTTGCTCGGGCTCGACGCGGTGCGGGCTGCGGCGCTCGGCGAGATCTTCTCAGTCACCATGATCACTCGCAAGCCGCCGAGGTCGCTACGTGGCGCGCCACATCTGGCGACCATCGGCGTTGACGTCGACGCACTGACCAAACCCCAGATGCTGTTTGACGGCAGCGCTCGCGACGGAGCGCGCGGCTTCCCCGCCAACGTCAACGTGGCGGCCGCGCTTGCCCTCGCTGGAGTCGGTGCCGATCGCACGCGGCTGCAGATCTGGGCCGATCCGGGTCTGGAGCGGAACACTCACACGATCAAGGTGGACGCGGACTCCGCGCGCTTCGAAATGACCATTGAGAACGTGCCTTCAGCCGAGAAACCGGGCACGGGTCGGATCACGGCGCTTTCGGTCATCGCCGCGCTGGAGGGCCTTACCAGTCCGCTGAAAATTGGCAGCTGACCTCAGCCGACCGGCGCATGCTCGGCATAGTAGACGTCGAGGAACTGCAGAAAGGCGCTCACCTCGGCGACGGCTCCTGCCGGGTCGTGCGCCGCAATCGCCGCCAGCAACCGCTCGTCATGCTCGATCGAGAGCCGCCTATTCTCCTCGAGCTGATGGATACGACCGCGCGCCATCTCGAATTGGTCCTCCACCATGGCCAGACAGCGCGCCAGCAGTTCGTTTGGGCAAATGGCGCAGTATGCATGGCGGAAGGCTTGGTTGGCCTCGATGAAGCGCGACGCGTTCCCCGCTGAGTGCGCCGCCTTTTCCTGCTCCCAGAGTTTGTTCAGACGGCGGATCTGGAGCGGGGTCGCGGTTCTTGCCACATGCTCGACGACAGCGGGGATCAAAAGCCGTTTGACCTCGAGACGCTCCATCACGTCGCGCCTGGAATAGCTCGGAGCGCAGTAGCCGCGCTCGGTGCTGTCCAGGAATCCGGCGCGGGTGAGCTGGAAGAGGGCCTCGCGCACAGGGGTGCGGGAGACGCCGTATTTCTCGGCGAGGTCGACCTCTACAAGGCGTTGGCCCGGCGCCAGGGCACCGGACTTCATGTCTTCTCGAATAAATTGATAGACTTGGTCGCGCAGACGCTCCGCCTGGACGACGACCCTAGCGCCTCGCGCCATGCGATCTTCTCCGCAACCCTTGCTTGTCCGAGTCCGACTCTCCACGCGGCTAATACTGGCTGCCGCGCCCCCCGGCAATCCGCGAGTCGGCCGCCTCACGCGCCGCGAGCTTGTCAGACAGCGGGAAAGCGCTGGCGATTGTCTGGTGCAACTTGCATGCTGTATGCCGGATCGCCGCCGAACGGCGGCCCAGAGCGGGGAGAAGCCCATGCCGTACTTCACCTCCGGCCGCAGCCAGCTCTACTACGAGGACGTGGGCGAGGGGCCAGCGGTGATCCTCGCGCACGGCGTTGGCGGCAATCACGCCAGCTGGTTCAACCAGGTTCCGACGCTTTCCCGCCGCTACCGTGCGATCGCGATCGACCACCGCGCGTTCGGCAACTCGGATGACGTCGAGGGGACCGGCGCCTCCGCCTACGTTGATGACCTCGCTCGTCTGTTCGATGCGCTCAAGCTCGAGAGCGCATTCCTTGTCGCCCAGTCAATGGGCGGCGGAACGTGCGCCGGTTTCACCTGCCGGTTCCCGGCGCGGGTGCGCGCGCTGGTTCACGCCGACTCGCTCGCAGGCTGCGACCTGCCGCAGCCCTACGCCGCCGAATTGCGCGCGTCGAATACCGCCAACGACGGCCTCTCTCAGGCCGAACGCGTCTTGGGCCCGGTGATCCGCGCGACCGACCCCGAGCGCACCTTCCTCTATCTCCAGATCGCCAGCTTCAACAGCGTGACCCGCAAGACGCTGAAGGGACAGATGCTGCGATGGTCGCCCGCCGCGCTCGCGGCGACCAACGTCCCGGTGCTCTTCGTCGTGGGGGAGCACGACGTGCTCTGCCCGCCTAGACTGCTGCGCATCGCCCACGAGCTCGTGCCCGGGTCTCGCTTCGAGGTGATCGAAGGCGCAGGCCACTCGGCGTACTTCGAGGCGCCGGAAGCCTTCAACAGCCTGCTGCTTGCCTACCTTGGCGGCTTCGCTACGGCCCGCGCGGCCGCGAGCGGCGGCTGACCTGAACCTCTAGCTCACGCTGACGAGGCGGGCGCGCTGGCGCGCCTGCTCGACCTCAAAGCGCGGCATCATGACCAAGAGCATGCACAGGATCAACAATCCAACGCCGGCCAGCGTGAACGGTATCCGGTAGCTGTGGAACCGGTCGAAGAGGAAACCGAACAGGGCGGGTCCGATCGCGATCCCCACCATGAACATCCCGTAGATCACGCCGAAAATTTGGCCGTACGCCCTGAGGCCAAAGTAACGGCCCACCAGGTAACCAATGAAGTCCGACTCCGCTCCGCTGCCGACAGACAAGAGCATGATCGCCCCGATCGCCACCACCACACCCGGCGCGCCGACAAGCGCGAACGCGGCGCCCGACGCGATGCCGAAGATGCCAATGGCGACCCAAGGCGCGAAGAAGCGGTCGAACAAGAACCCTGCGCCGACCCGCCCAACGATGCCAAGCGCGCCGACGAGGGCGAGCACCAAGGCCAGGCTGTCCGGCCTCAGTCCGCGATCGGACAAAAGAGGGGCCGAGTGGATCTGGATCCCTTGAAGGCAGCAAGACATCAACAGGACCACGCCGATCATCAGCCAGAAGGGGCGCGTCGCCATCGCCTCGAGGACCGAGTGGCCGTCGAGCTCGACGCGCTCGACCGCCGGGGCGCCTGGCGTGTGACTGGCCTCGTGCGATGCCATGCGAATGGCGAACAACGCGATCGGCAATCCAACACAGAGCGGCAACAAGGCCAGGCCGACGTACCCGCCGCGCCAGCCGAAATGCTCGATCAAAAGCACACCGAGCGGGGCGCTGATCATGCCGCCCACTGCGAGGCCAGCCGAGGAGATGCCAAGCGCGAGCCCGCGCGAGTCGTTCAGCGGACCAGAGAACCAGCCCGACAAGACGCGCACGTAGGCGATCACATTCGAGCCGGCGCCGACGCCAGCGATCAGCGCGTATGCGAAGTAGAGGCCCCAGAGGCCGCCGACCTGGACGAAAAGCGGCACGCAAGCCGTCGCTGCGCCGTAGCCGAGCAGCGAGCAGATCAGCACGGGGCGCACGCCCAGCCGATCGATCAGCCAGCCGACGAACGGATTAGCCAGCGCCATCGAGATCGCGCCGATCGACAGCGCCACGGCAATAGCGCCGCGGCCCCAACCCAGCGCCTCGCCGAGCGGCTTCATGAACACGCCGACATTGGCGAGCACAATCGAAGTCGAACAGCACATGGTCCCAAGCATCGACATGCAGACGATGAACCAGGCCGCCCGCACCAGCTTCGCATGGTTGGCGATGACGCGTTGATCGGAGGCGACGTCGGCTGTGCTGTCCAAGGCGGAATCTCTCGTCACCAAGGTGTCGATGCATACTGCATGCTTTGTGCGGCCGCGCCAGCCCAGCGTCCGAGGGCCGCGCACCGAGTCGATGCAACACGACCTTCGGACCAGACGACCCTGCCGCTCCCTCAGCAGAAACGCCATCGCGCTGACTGAATTTCAGTCACCGAAATCCCTGCTGCTATTGAGGTTCTGCCCATGCTTGCGGAATTCTGTGTGCTGTGTACATTGACTTTGCAGTGCGATTGCGCCTCGGGGTCGTGGCGGTCGCATGCCCTGTTGGGATCGTTCCGCGCGGACGATATGGCTGCCCGCTCGGGAACGGGGATTGGAGGTGCGTCAGACAGGCTGTGAGATCTCGCCTAGTGATGACAGAGTTTCCACAGATATTACCATGTCAGCGCAGACTAAGACTGTATAGATAGGGGACTAGCGAGAAGACGGGTCGATAAATTAGTGTGTTGACGCCGACGCTCGGCGCCGGTCGTGCAGATGTGAGGGGCAAATGATGACATATCGGCGAAGCGGTCGGTCTCGTGCGGCGGCGCATGCGTTGTTTGGAGCGAGCCTCGGGCTCCTGATGCTCGGGGCCACCGCGGGCTACGCCCAAACCGCGACCAACTCGGGCGCCCAGGGCGCGCAGACTGCCCAAGGCGTTGCTGCCACCGCGACCGGCAGCGAAGCGAGTGTGACCGTCACCGCCAACCGCCGTGAGGCCACAACGGTCATGGCCGTCCCCGCGGCGGTGGATGCATTCTCCGGGAAGACGCTGCAGGTCGAGGCCGTCCACACGGTCAGCGATCTAGCGAAGATCGACCCTTCGCTCGACGTCATCACCGAGAGCGCGCAAAGCGAACGCGTCATCATCCGCGGCGTGTCGTCGGATGTGGGCGCGACCACGGGAATCTACGTCGACGAAACGCCGCTCCAAGGCGGTTTCAACGACACGGTGCCTGGCGACAACATCCCCAAGCTGGGGTTGCAGGATGTCGACCACGTCGAAGTCCTGAAGGGACCGCAAGGCACGCTGTTCGGCGCCGGCTCGATGGACGGCACTGTGCGTATCGTCACCAACCAGCCGAACTTACAACGGTTCGGCGGCTGGGTCGAAGGCAGCGCGGCCGATGTGGAGAACGGCAACGCCCTGTACCAAGGGTCTGGGGCAATTAACCTCCCGCTCTTCAAAGACACGTTAGGCGTGCGCTTCGTCGGCTGGGGTGCCGACGGCGGCGGCGACATCGATCAAACAATCAATGGAGTCACCCGCCACAACGTCAACGACATTCATGAGGCCGGTGTCCGTGCACTGGCTTTGTGGCAGCCGACCGACAGGCTGTCACTCACGGCAGCGGCGGCTTACCAGGATATCGAGGTGTACGGAGCCGAGGATTGGAATCGGTTCATCGGCGGCATTGTGACTCCAAATTCGCCGTACGTCGGTCCACTATCCCCGTACCACAACGTTGAGCCTTCACAGAACCGATTCTCACAGAAATTCCAGCTTTACTCTCTGACGGCTCGTTATCGGCTGGATTTTGGAAACATCATTGAGAATACGGCTTACGGCTGGAAAAATGAAATAGACGTTGGCGACACGAGCGCGCAAGACTGCGTCTTCGGTCTTTGCCCGGAGTCTCCGTTCTTCAAGGTTCCGGCAGCAATATTTACTTCGTGGCCGTTATTCAGCTATTTGTCGGAAGACGTGAGATTTGCGTCCCAATTTAGCGGGCCGTTCCAGCTCGTTGTCGGGCTTTACTCGGAACACGATCACCAGGTCTTCACCGGCACGGTTGTCGATACCAACGCCGCAGGCGCCGCTCCTTGTTACACTTGGCAGCAATGTACCTTTGACGGCTTGGTCAGGCCCGGGTCCAATTTCGCGCCTCCCTCCTCGCCCCGCAATGTCGTGCAATTCGCCAACAGCCACCGGCAGACGACGGATCAGGTCGCTTTCTATACGCAAGCTGACTACAAGATTACGCGAGATCTGACGGCGACGGTTGGCTTCAGATATTTCACGGCCAATCTAGAGAATACTGAGATCACGCTACAAAATATCACGCCGGCTGTGACGCCCCTTGGCCCCGACTGCGGCTACGAATTCGGATGCGTAACCGTGCCGTACCTAGCGAGCCGCACGAACGGCCACGAAGGCCAGCCGACCTACAACTTCGCCCTCAGATGGGCCGCGACCCCTGACCTCAGCGTCTACGCTCGGGCGGCTTCCGGATTCCGCCTAGGCGGAATCAACGAATCCTCCACCATCGCGGCTGAGGCGGGCGTCCCGATCCCGTCAACCTTCGGGCCTGATCAGCTGTGGGATTACGAGGTCGGGTTGAAGGCCTACTTCCTGCAGCACAGGCTTTTCGTCGACCTCGCCGCGTACCACATCGACTGGACCAATGAGCAGGAGAGCGCCGAAGCCATCGGCGTGTTTGGCTATACGCTCAACGTTGGCAAGAGCGACATCAACGGCATCGAGCTGAACTCGACATTCAGCCCGATCCCTGACCTGACCTTGTCCGGCAGCATCACCTACGTCAATGCGGTGCTCGGCCAGGATTTGCCGGCTTCCGTCGCCGCGTCAGGGACGCCGGGCGTGAAGGGTAACCGGCTGCCGTTCGTGCCGAATTGGTCGTTCGCGGGCCAAGGCGAATATGACCACCACTTCGGGGACCTTGTCGGCTATGTGCAGTTCGACTTCACCTACCACGGGGATTCCTTCACCGCGTTCGAGCCGTCGCCGCCGGGCATTCCGAACGATTTTTACACGCAGCTGCCGGCCTACTTTCTGCTCGACGCCGCGGTCGGCGTTCGGTGGGCCAACTACGACGCGACCGTCTTCGCTCAGAACCTCACAGACAGCGCAGCGTGGCTGGCGGCGGACGCCAACAATGGCGGCGTTCTTGTCCACTCGCCGAGGCCATTGACCATTGGCGTGCGGTTGAACGCCAAGTACTGACCTGGGTCGGCCGGCTCGGATGGGCGTTAGGAGCGGGCGGTGAACGCGCGAGCATCGGACGGCAAGCCGCTGCATGAGTTGACCGCGGTGGAGGCTCATGCGGCGCTGGTCGCGCGCAGGTTCGAGGTTCAGGAATACGTCGAGGCGTTGCTCGCTTGGCAATCCCATTGGGGGGTCCTGAACGCCTACGCCCAGCAGGACCCTGACGCCGTCCGACGAGCCGCGGCGCGCGCGCACCCCGACGCCTCGCCGATCGCCGGCATCCCGATATGCGTAAAGGACAACATCGACGTTGCTGGCTATGCGACCACGGCAGGTACGCCGGGATTGCGCGACAACCGGCCGCGTGCGAGTGCGCCGATCATCCAGACGCTGATCGACCGCGGAGTCATCGTCACCGGCAAGGTCGGCATGCACGAGATGGCTGCCGGCGGCACCTGCGCCAACATCACCTTCGGAGCGGTCCGCAATCCTTACGATCCGCGGATGGTCCCCGGCGGGTCGAGTGGTGGCTCGGCGGCTGCGGTCGCGGCGCGGCTCACGCCGGCGTCGCTGGGCACCGACACGGCCGGGTCGGTCCGGGCGCCGGCCGCGCATTGCGGCTGCGTCGGCTTTCGCCCGACCACCGGCCGATACGACCGCACCGGTATCGTGCCTGGCTCGGTGCGGCGGGACACCGCAGGTTGGCTGACGCGCTCGTGCGCAGACGTCGAACTCCTGGACGCCTTCAGCGGCACACCTGCGTCACCCGCGTCGCCGGTGGCGTTGCGCGGCCTGCGTCTCGGCGTTCCGCGCCGGTTCTTCTACGATGATCTGGACCCGACATTGTCCCCGGTCGTAGAGGCGGCCCTCGAGCGGCTGAGGCAAGCCGGCGCGGAGCTCATCGAGGTCGACCTTCCGGACATGGACGCCCTGCTGGGCCGGGTGTTCAGCCAGCTTCGGCGCGATCTGCCGCACGACCTCCAAGTCTACATCCGGGAGAGCGGCGCGACGGTCTCGGCGGCCGACATCATTCATGCGGTCGCCGATCAGCAACTTCGGGTCGGGTTCGAGGCCGCGCTTGCGCAAGCGGCCGACGAGAGTTCCGACCGATCGGGAGAAGACGAGGCGCTCGCCGCCCTGAATGGCGCCTACGCGGCCTACTTCACAGACAACAGCCTCTCGGCCCTCGTCATGCCGACGACGCCGGAGCCCGCTTATCCCACGCCCCTCGACGTGGCCGCCGGGGGAACCGGCCCTGTTTCGATGATCCGCAACACCCATCCCGGCGCCCTCGCTGGGATTCCTGGGCTGTCGGTTCCCGCCGGACTAACCGCTGCAGGCCTCCCAGTCGGGGTGGAGTTCGATGGTCCCGTGGGCGCCGACTCGACGCTGCTCAGGATCGGGCGCGCCTTCGAGGAGATCACCCCGCCGTTGCCTCCGCCGCCGTCGCCAGCCTAGGTCGGGCCGTCGACACGGCGGTCACCGGCGTCGGTTGACTCGCATTGCACACAGCATACAGACTGCGAGAACCACTGTCAGTGGTTGCGATTGGCCTCCTGAAGGGCGGACTGAAGGCTCGTAGCGTTCTCGCCCCTAGCGGCTGACTGACTCGGACGGAGACGGACCGAGGGAGGGCGAGGCGTTGGAACAATCGAGGCCCGCATCGACGCCCCCGATCTCCCGTGCGACACGCCTGCTCTACGCATCGAGCGGCGTGACCACCAACGTCGTGCAGAGGGGTCTTTCGACCTTCCTCCTGCTCTTCTACAACCAAGTCATCGGCCTGCCGCCAAAGACGGTGGCGACGGCGATCATGATCACCTTGATGGTCGATGCGGTGCTTGGCCCCACCATCGGTCAGTTGTCGGACAATTTCCGCTCGCGACTGGGGCGTCGGCACCCGTTCATGTACCTGGCTGCGATCCCCGCGGCGGCGGCGTTCTTCGCGCTTTGGAATCCGCCGGCGCTTCACGGCGTGGGCGGAATCTACGCCTATCTGATCTTCACGCTGCTGGCAGTGCGGCTTTTCGAGACCTGCTTCGAGTTGCCAGCAGCTTCCCTGCTGCCGGAACTCACGCGCGATTATAACGAGCGCACCGGCATCATCGCGCTGCGGACCCTGATCGGAGGCGTCGCCGGCGCGGTGATCGCGGTCCTCGCCTACCAGGTCTTCCTGAAGGAGAACCCGGACGGCAGCGGCGGCGTGTTGTCGAGGGCAGGTTATTTCAACTTCGGGCTCGCCTCGGCCGTCGTGATCTTTGTCTTCATGTTGGCGTCCTCGATCGGCACCCACGGCCGCATCCCGTTCCTGACCGTCGTGCCGAAGCGGAAACTGACCATCCAGGAGGGTGCGAGAGAGATCGCCTCGACGCTGAACAACCGCTCGTTCATAGCGCTGACCGGCGCAGGCACATTTTGCTTTATCGCTCTGGGCGCCCGCGGCGGTCTCGAGATCTACTTCAACATCTACTTCTGGGGCTTGCGTCAGTCTCAGCTGGCGATCCTGACCAGTGCAATCGTGGCGGCCAGCCTCTTGGGCGCCGTCATAGCCCCGCGCTTCTCACGGACCTTCGGCAAACGCAACGCGGTAATCAGCGTCCTGGTCGCGAGCGTGCTGACATCCACCGCGCCCGTCGCTTTGCGGCTCGTCGGCTGGATGCCGGCGAACGGCACTGCGCTGCTCTTCGCAATCCTGCTGGTCGACATGGTGGTCTACAACGTCATCTCGACAATCATCGGCGTCCTGGTGGCATCGATGCTGGCGGACGTTGTCGAGGACGCGGAGGTGAAGACCGGCCGCCGAGCCGAGGGCCTCTTGCTGTCGGCAGAGAACATGTTCTGGAAAATGGTCTCGGGCGTCGGTGTGTTCGTCTCCGGGATGATGCTGGCGATCACGGCTTTTCCGGCGCACGCCGAGCGCGGACATGTGGCGCCTGAAATCCTGCGCAACCTGGCGCTCGTCTACGTGCCCTCGATGGTGCTGATCTATGTTCTCACGATCGCCTGTATGTGGTTCTACAGCATCGACCGAACCGCCCACGAAGCCAACATCGCGCTCCTGGCCGCCATGCCGGAGAGCGAAATCACCGGCGAAGAAGGACCATCACCGCCGTTGGCGGCCTTCGTGGGCGAGCCTGACGCGACGCGCGCCCGCTCGGCCTAAAGCAGCTCGGTGAACTCAGGCGGCAGCAGGTTGCTGTCGACGATCACCAGGCGGTCCCTGAACCGCCAGACGCCGTCGCGGCGCTCCAAACGATCGACATACCGTCCGGCAGCATGCAGCACCGTGTGCTCGAGATCGGCCGTGCGGGTCATGATGAAGCTGCTGAGCGCTTGGACGGCGTTGGGGTCCTCGGTGGCCAAGACTTCGGTGTTGGAAACGAGGTGCACGGTCTTTCCCCGCGGGACCTGCCAAACACCCATAAGGAAGGCGACCCGCTCATAGAGAGCGTTCCTACCGACGTCCCTGAACAGCCGCAGCCCCTTATAGATCAGGTTCTCGTACGTGATCGCCGAGTATTCGCCGTCTTCGGTGAAGAGATCCATCCACTCAAGATACTGGCGGTCATCGGCCAGACGCGCGGCCTTATAGATGAGGGCCGTGACTGCCAGTGCGGCTTCGGCGTCGACAGCTGCTTGCGGTCGCGCACTCGTCGGGCGGATGATCTCGGCCAAGTCCAGGGGCACTGACGCCTCCTTGTTCAGGCAGCCGGAAGGCTGTCGCCCATATGGCGCTTGTAGGCGTCGTAGAAAGCACGCAACGAGTACTCGTCGTTCTTTATCCCCTCACGGCCCGGCGTTTGCCCGCGGTCCATGTTGGACCAACGCACCTCGTTCACGGTGCCGAAACCGACCGAACAACGACGAGCCGCCTCGGTATCGTCGCCACTGATCTTTCCCGACGAGGCCTGAGCGTCCAGGAACCGGTCGAGACGCGCCTGGCGAGCTTCCGGCGGCTCGCCGACCTCGCCGAACACCACGAGCTCGACGACCGCTGTGTCGGCCGAGGTCGGCGTCACGTGCTGCAGATAGCCGCCACCCTCGCCGGTGTTCGGGAACTGGAAGTCGAGGTTCGGGAAAACCGCCATGATGTTGTGGCGCAAGTCGGGGTTCCCCTGGCCGCGCGGACGCAGGCTGCTGATGCCCGGGTCCGGCTGCTTGCCGGTGATGTTGCGCATCAGCGATCGGATCGGTTCGGGGTTTCCCTGCGAGGGAAAAGCCAGCAGGCTGTGTCCACCCGTCAGGTCGATGTTCGCGCCCTCGATATGCACGCCCTGGTAGTTGGCGCCGATGGTGCGGTGGGTGAACATAGGATGGTAGTTGTCGCGGAAGTTCTCGTGCCAGAGCTTCCAGTTGCCCTTAAGCAGCCAACGGACGCGGCCGAGGGCCTCGTGTCGACCGGTGTAGGCCCGGATGAGCGGGCCTGCCGCCCCCAGGAAGTCCTCTAGCGGCGCGACGTTGGTGTCGAGCGAGACGAAGACGTTTCCTGCAAAGACGTCGTGCCGGATCGTCGGCGCGTCATAGCATCCCTTGCCGAGATTCTCGCCGTAGGCCTCGGCCAACGGAGCGGTCGTGAACTTGCCCTCGGTGTCGAAGCACCAGCCGTGGTAGAAACAGGTGAAGCTGCCGCGGCTATTGCCGCGCGGATGGGCGGCGAGGATCGCGCCCCGGTGGGTGCAGGTGTTCAGGAATGCGGTGATGCGGCCCTCGTCTCCGCGCGAGACGACGATCGGCCGGCCGCCGACGGTCGCTGTGATGTAGTCGCCAAAGTCGGGAATCTCGCTTTCGTGGGCGATCCACTGCCATGTGCGGGCGAAGATCTTCTCCCGCTCGGCGGCGAAGATGTCCGCGTCGACGTATATGCGCCGGTCGATCACACGCGAACCATCGAGGCCGAGAGGGTTCTCGCTCCAGATATCCTCGTTGGTCTTCCGGGCAGTCAGGACATCATTCATCGTTTCCTCCGGCGTTCGGCTGCCGTATCGGCGAGGCACCGCAACTCGGGGCGCGGGGCGTCGCGTGATCAAGGTCAGCCGACGCGAGTTTCCTCGGAACGAGCGCTTTTGCAAAGCCACCAGAAGGCTATTGCATACCGCATTCCGTACACGCGCTAGCCGAGCGGGTCAACCGAGCGCGGCGCCTGGCCACCATGTCGCGAATGGCCAAGCCAAGTCAGGATTGAGGAGGCGCGAGCATCGGCCGCTGCTGCGCATTGACCCATCTGATAGCCGCGCATACGGTATGCATGGACGGGGTGGCGGAGCTCGTCGAGCTCGTCGGTTCTGTCGGCGGAGGGCTCCATGGCGGTGCAGAGTCGGAACGTCAAGGTGGACGGCGTCGACACGCACTACCTCGAGGCCGGTGAGGGCGAACCCCTCGTGCTGATCCATGGGGGCGGTGCGGGCGCGGATGCGCGCGGCAACTGGGAAGCGTGCATCGGCGAGTATGCCAAGCACTTTCGCGTGCTCGCCGTCGACATGGTCGGCTTTGGGCACACTGCCCGTCCAGACCCAAAGACCTATAGCTACGGCCAGAGCGGTCGTAATCGCCACATGGCCGCATTTGTCGAGAAGGTCGCGGGCGGCCCTGCCCACCTCATCGGCAACTCGATGGGGGGTGCGACGGCGCTGGGCGTCGCCATCAACCGACCGGATCTGCTCCGCAAGCTCGTGTTGATGGGCGCCGCGGGGCTGGACATCGCAAATCCGGATCCTTCGCGGCGCGCGGCGCTGGGCGGCTACGACTACACCGTCGAGGGCATGCGCCGCCTCGTGGGCGTACTCACCGGGCCGCACTACAAGGTGAGCGACGAGCTCATCGCCTACCGGCACGGTCTGACTATGCTGCCGGGCGCGCGCGAGGCCTCCGCGGCGATCTCGGAACAAATGCGCACCGACCCGATGACCTATCCGCGCGAGGCGATCGCCGCGGTCAAGACGCCAACCCTGGTGGTGGGCGGCAAGCTGGACGAGATCGCGGTGCTGGCGCGCACCTACGGCTACTTGGAGCTGATGCCCAACTCTTGGGGCTTCATCCTGCCACACGTCGGTCACTGGGTGATGATGGAGGCGCCGCGTGAGTTCGTGGCCGTCACCACGGCGTTCCTCGCCGGGGACATGTTCACCGTCGCCGCATGACCGTCGCGCCTTACCGCGTGCACAAGCTCATCCAGGAGCTCATGCGTGATCCGGCCAGGGCAGCCGCCTTCGCCGAAGACCCGGAACCTGCTTTCGAGGTCTTTGGCCTGGCCGAAGCCGAGAAGGCCTTGCTCCGCGACGGCTCGCCGGCGGCCCTGCACAAGCTTGGCGTGCATGCGAACCTGCAGATGAAGTATGCGCGTCTGCGCCTGCGCCCGGCCGGCACCGCGGTGCCGGGCGGCGGGCCCCTTGCGGCTTATCTCGATCGGCTGCTGGAGGACTGATGGGTCGTATCGTCGGCGGTTTCGCGACCTCGCATGTCCTCTTTCCGCCGACGGGCGTCGAGGACAAGGCAACCCGTGTGATCGATGGCATGCTCGAAATGCGCGCGCGCATCCGCGCGCTCTCGCCCGATGTCATCGTGCTCGCCGCCAGCGACCACCTGAACAACTTCAGCCTCGCCATGCAGGTGACGCTGGCGGTGGGCGTAGCCGACGAGTTCACCACCCTGGGCGACAGCGGCGCGCCGGCGGTGACGTTCCAAGGGATGCGCGACTTCGCCGAGGGCTTCGTGCGCTTCGCCGGCGGGCGAGAATTCGACCTGGTGCAGGTCGAGGAGGCGCGGCCGGACCACGGCATGGCGATCCCGCGGCTTGTCATCGATCCGAAGAACGAGTTCCGGATCGTGCCGGTCTACATCAACTGCAACATGCCGGTCCCTCCCTCGCCATCTCGCTGCTACCGGCTGGGGGGAGCGCTGAAGGATTATGTCGAGAGCGAGCGTCCGGCCGGCGAGCGGGCCGTCGTCGTCGGCGCGGGAGGCCTCTCGCACTGGCTCTGCTTGCCCGAGCAGGGCAAGGTTGCAGCCGATTTCGACGAGGCTTTCATAGACAAGATGATCTCCGGCCGGGCCGAAGAGCTTGCGCGGCTCACCACGCATGAGATCGAGCTGGCTTCCGGCAACGGCGGCCTCGAGGCGACGGCATGGCTGTTCGTGGCCGGCGCTTTGCCCGCGGCGCGGGGCGACAAGCTCTACTATGAGCCCATCCCGGAGTGGATCTCGGGTATGGGCGGCGTTAGCCTCTCGCCGGCGGCTGCTTAGGCTGCAACCGGCGCCGCTTTCGCCTCGAAACCGAGCACCGAGGATTGCTTGGCGTCAAAACAAGAACGCCGGAGACGCCTCGCATTGACATCGTGTACGGTATGCAGCAAGCATTCGCGGCGCGGGCGACCGCATGCTAGCGTCCCTCGTAAGTCGCCCGAACGAAAGACATTCGAGACGAGGCGGCCATGTTCACACACGAGGAAAATGAAGCCCTGACCCGGGTCGGACCCGGAACGTTGATGGGCGACCTGATGCGCCGGTTCTGGATGCCGGTTCTGCTGCCCGAAGAGCTTCCAGCGCCCGACTGCCCGCCGGTGCGTGTGCGGCTCTTGGGTGAGAACCTGGTCGCCTTCCGCGACACCAATGGACGTCTAGGCCTGCTGCACCGCTTCTGCCCGCACCGTCGGGTCGATCTGTGGTTCGGGCGCAACGAGGAGTGCGGTCTGCGCTGCGCCTATCATGGCTGGAAGTTCGACGTTGAGGGCAACATCCTCGACATGCCTGCGGAGCCGCCCAACTCGCCGCTGCGCTCGGAGGTGAAGGCGCAAGCTTACCCGATCGTCGAATGGGGCGGCGTGATCTGGGCCTACCTTGGCGACCGCGCCCACATGCCTCCGAAACCCCCCGAGCTGGAATGGGGTCTCGTGCCGCCGGCCCATCGCCACATCGGCAAGCGGCTACAGGAGAACAACTTCGCGCAAGGCGTGGAGGGTGGCATCGATTCGAGCCATGTGGGCATCTTGCACAGCCTGCTCGACCCCGAGATTGCCGATCGCCCGTACCGCGAGCGCCAGCGCTCCATCAACCCGAAGACGAGCTACATGGCGACCGATCAGTCGCCGCGATTCTTCGTGCGGCCGACAGACTACGGCTTGCGCATCGGCGCGCGCCGCGTGGCGTCAGACCTCGAGTACTACTGGCGGATCACCCAGTTCCTGCTGCCGTTCTACACGATGATCGCTCGCACCACCGATACGTCGCCGATCGCCGGCCACGCCTGGGTGCCGATCGACGACAACAATACGTGGACGCTCACGATGCACTGGAACCCGGCGGCGCCGCTGGGCGACATCACCGAGTTCGATGGCTCGAAGGTGAACGTGCCGGTGCACCAGGACGGCTCCTACCGCCCGATCAACAACCGCCAGAATAACTATGGGATCGACCGCGACATCCAGCGCCTTTACAGCACGAGCGGCATCGACGGGATCGGGCTCCAGGATTCGGCGCTGCAGGAGACGATGGGCCCGATCGTCGACCGCTCGACGGAGACGCTGGGCTCAAGCGACACGGCGATCGTCGCATGGCGGCGACTGATGCTCGAGAAGGCGCGGCGCCTTCGCGAAACGGGCGAACTCGACCTGCCGCAGAAACCTGAGCTCTACCGGGTGCGCTCGGTCGGCATCGTCCTGCCTCGGGAAACCGATTTCGAGGAAGGCGCCCGCGAGCGGATGCTCGTGGCATAGCGCCTCGATCCAACGCGCTCAAGGGAGGCGTGAAATGTCCAAGATGGTGATGGGCATCGGCAGCTCGCACAGCCCCGTCCTACTGATGGAGCCGCCCGCCTGGCTGAGGCGGGGTGAGGTGAGCGACCCCCAGAACGCCCTCCTGTTTGATCAGGAAGGCAAGCATGTTCAGTATGGGGAGCTGCTTGAGCGCTCGCCGCCGGCGCTGCTGAAGGAGCTCGATCCGCAGCGCTTGGCGGAGCGCTATGAGGCGAACAACAACGCCATCGCCCGCATCGCCGAGGTTCTGCTCGATGTGGATCCTGACATCGTCGTGGTGGTCGGCGACGACCACAAGGAGGTCTATCAGGACGACAACATGCCGGCCCTGGCCGTCTACTGGGGCGAGACGTTGCCCTATCGTCCGATCCGACTGATGAAGTGGCCCTATGAGGACGACCTAAAGACCGAGCTTTGGTACCCGCAGGACGATCGAGACTATCCCGTAGCTGCGGCTTTCGCCCGGCGGCTGATCGGCGACCTCTGCGAGCGCGAGTTCGACCCAGCCCACTCGCAGTACTATCCGGAGGGGCAGGGAATGACCCACTCCTTCGGCTACATCTACCACCGGATCATGACCAAGAAGGTGTGGCCGGTGATCCCTGTGAGCATCAACACTTACTATCCGCCCAACCAGATCACGCCGCGGCGCGCCTTCAAGCTCGGGCGGGCCATCCGCAGCGCCATCGAGAGCTGGCCGGAAGACCTGAGGGTCGTCACGATCGCGACCGGCGGCCTCAGCCACTTCGTGGTCGACGAGCCGTTCGACCAAGCCTTCCTCGAAATTCTCAAGAGCGGCTCGATCGAGGACCACGCCAAGCTGCCGCGCGAGAAGCTCCAGTCCGGCAACTCCGAGCTGCGCTGCTGGTCCGTGCTGGCCGGGACCGTCGAGGGCCTGTCGATGAATCTCATCGATTACGTCCCCTGCTACCGCAGCAAGGCCGGAACCGGATGCGGAATGGCATTTGCCTACTGGGAATAGGCGTTCGCTGCGCCCCTACGTGGGCGTCCAGCCAGGGATAGTAGCTCGTGCCCGCTATGATGCGCGCCGTGCGGCTCGACGAGGTCGGACCGCCTGAGAACCTGAAGGTCGTCGAAACGCCGATCCCCGACGTCGGCCCGGATGATGTGCTGATCAAAGTGGGCCTCGCCGGCCTGATCTACGGCGATACAGAGGCGCGGCGCGGGACCTATTTCTCCAGGACCGTCACCCCATGGTTTCCGGGCCGGGAGGCCGCCGGCGTGATCGAAGCGGTCGGCGCGAATGTGCGCGGCTGGAAGGCCGGCGATCGGATTGTCGCCCTGGCGCTGACGCTCGGCTGCTGCGCCGAGTACGTGCTCGCATCGACCATGCCTCGGCCCCTGCCGAACGGCCACATCGCGCCCCCGGCAGACATTATCGCTTTGCCGGGCACAGTTTCGTTCGGCCAGGCGTTGGTCTACGTGATCAACTTCCGGCTCGCGCATCTCCTTTTCCACGGGTCTAGCCGGACGCCGCACGGCGCCACGGTGCTAGTCCATGGCTCGGCCGGGGGCATGGGGTCGATGATGGTGCAGCTCGCCCGCGCCCACGGCTGCCGCGTCTTGGCCACCTGCCGCCGCCCGGTCGAAGTCGCGTTCGTTGAGCGGCTCGGCGCCGACCATGTGATCGACGTCAGCGAACAGGACTACGTCGAGCCGGTGCTCGCGCTCACCGAGGGCAAGGGCGTTGGGTATGTCTTCAACGGGGTCGGCGGGGACACGCTGAACCGTGACGTTGACGTCGTGGCGCCGTTCGGCGAGATCCAGGCCTACGGCTACGTCGCGGGCAAGACGCTGTTCGACGTGTTCCGGGTCGGCAAAACGCTCGCGCTGAAGTCCTTCGCAGCAGACGACTTCTTTGCAACGCCGATGTTTCCAGCGGCGACAGCAGCCATGCTCGATTGGTTCCGCTCCGGGCCGATGATCCAGCCGGGCCTCATCCTGCCGCTTGAGGAGGCAGCCCAGGCGCACCGCCGGCTCGAGCTTGGCGACGTGCTTGGCAAGATCGCGCTGCGGCCGTGAGCGAGAGCAACTCAATCGGAGACCACTCACCGACTCAGCCAGACGGCACGGCCGTTCGCGTCGCGCTTTGGCGGGCCATGCACGTCGACGTCGATCCGCCGCCGCATGTGCTCGAAGACGTGATCGGCCTCCAGCTCGCAGCGCCGGCTGCAGGCTGGCAGAGCCGGGGAGACATGAACCCCCGCGCCACGAGCCGCAATCGGGCGTCTATCGTGGCGCGCGCCCGGTTCATCGAGGACCTGGTCGAGGAACGAGCGCGCCGGGGTGTCGATCAGTACGTCGTTCTGGGGGCTGGGCTCGACACGTTCGCCCAGCGCAAGCCCGAGATCGCCTCCCGTGTGCGCGTTTTCGAGGTTGATCAGCCCGCCGCGCAGGCGTGGAAGCGACGCCGCCTGATCGAACTGGGCTTCGGCGTGCCCGTATGGCTGCGGCTCGTTCCAGCGGATTTGGAGGCGGTCCGGTCTTCGCCCGTCGAGCTCCGAGGAGCTCCTGGTCGCTTCGACCTAAGCGCGCCTGCCGTCCGCCGCCAGCGCCGACTGCTTGCGTGCGCCGACTGCATGCAGCATACGAAGGTGACTGCGGCCCCGCAGCAGAGGAGTTTCCTAGGGCCTTGACCGGGTCGGCCGCGCAAGCCAATTCGCAATCGCCAGGCGAGGCCGAAACCCTGCACATGGAGCGCGCGCTGGTCGCCGGCGGATGGGTAGGCGCGCCCGATCGAATCGTGGTGGCGGATCCGGCAACCGGCGAGTCGATCGGCAGCGTCCCTCGTCTTGGTCGGGCGCACGTTGCCAAAGCGGTGGAGGCGCCCCGGCTCGCAGCGCCCGCTTGGCGCAGCCGCATGCCGCGCCAGCAGGGAAGGTTCGCGTCACGGGATCGATGACTTCACGGAGCTCAAATACGTCTGCCTTGGCCTCTAGGACGGTCGCGGTCGAGTTGGTGGAAACCCTGCGCGATCTCGGCGTGCGGCATGTCTTCGGCGTGCCCAGCGGCGGCTGGACCGACTACATGGAGGCGCTCCGGACCACTGAGGGGATCGACTTTGTTCTGACCACTCACGAGGGCGCAGCAGGCATGATGGCCGACGTCTATGGCCGCCTGACCGGCGCGCCCGGGGTCTGCTTCGGCACCTACGGACCCGGCGCCACCAATCTCGCAACGGGTGTTGGCGAGGCACTCCTCGATCGGTCTCCGATGATCGCGCTGACCGACGAGATGCCTGAACCGATGCGGGGGCGCACCACGCAAATGGGTATCGACCATCAGGCGCTCTTCCGGCCAATCACGAAGCGGACCACACGGCTCGCGGCGCACAACGTCCGCGAGACCCTCGTGGAAGCGGCGCGGACGGCATTGACCTTCCGCCGCGGGCCTGTGCACGTCGGTCTGCCCACCGACCTGTCGTCGCTGGCGGCCGAGCCCAGCGGAAACGGCGCATCGGCGACGCCGGGGCAGCCGCTGCCGCCCGAGGGGCCACTGCTGGACGCGGCGGCGCAGCTCCTCGCCCGATCGCGCCGGCCGTTGATGGCCATTGGGCTTGGGGCGGTGCGGGCGGGCGTCGGGCGGAAGGCGGTCGCGCTAGCCGAGGCGTGGGGGATGCCGGTGGTCCTTACCCCGATGGCCAAAGGGGTGCTCGCCGAAGACCATCCTCTCTACGCTGGAGTTCTCTTCCACGCGCTCAGCGATGTCGTGGCCGTGACGCACCAGCTGGCCGACGTTGTCGTCGCCGTCGGCTACGACCCTGTCGAGTTCAACTACGAAAGCTGGCTCAACAAGGATGCAGCGCTCATCAGTCTGGACATCGAGCCCGCAGATATCGACCGCGACGCCCACTGCCTCGCGGTCGACGCCGTCGGCGACATTGGAAGCGGCCTCGATGCCTTGCTCGCCCAGCCAGTGTCGCCGAAGGCCTGGGACTTAGAGGCGCTCGCCGCCCGGCGGGACGCGATGTTCGCGCAGCTCGCCCCGTCGAACGCGGGTTTTGGCCCCAAGACGGCGCTGGCCGCTCTGCGCGACGTCCTGCCTAACGACGGGATAATGACCTGCGATGTCGGCGCCCATACGCACCTAATCGGCCAGATGTGGCGCACGCCGGCGCCCGGCCTGCAGATCATGACGAATGGCTGGTCGACGATGGGGTTTGGGATCCCGGCTGCGATCGCCGCCAAGCTGGTCTACCCGGACAAGCACGTCTGCGCGGTCGTCGGGGACGGCGGATTCTTGATGACGGCCGGTGAGATCGCCACCGCAGTCCGCTGCGGTGTGAAGATCGTGATCGTCGTGCTCGCAGATAACGACCTGGCCCTGATCCGCATCAAGCAGGAAAAAAAGCACTACCCAATCTACGGCACGCCGATCCGCGCGAGCGGTGCAATTGGCGGCCCGGACATCTTCGGCGCGAGTGTGCTGACGGCGTTCGATCCTCAGTCGTTCCGCGCTCACTTGGATGCGGCGTTCGCCGCCGAGCGGCCGGTCATCGTCGAGGCTGTGGTAGACAGCCGCGAATACGACGACCTCGTGCTTAGGAAGGACAAGCCTTGAGCGAGGAGCGTGTGGCAGCGTGGCCGCGGCGCGGCGCCCTGTCCCTGCTGGCGGGGGGCGCCGCAATGGCGTCCATGCTGGGGCTCGCAAACCGGCGACCGCTAAGCGTTGTGGTCATCGGCGCCGGGACCATGGGCGTTTCGATCGCCTATCACCTCGCCAAGCGTGGCGCGCAGGTCGCCGTGCTCGACCGAAGCGCGCCTGGCGGCGGTGCGACGCAGGGCGCGTTTGCAATGCTGATCGCAACGCACGACGGGGACCGCGCCTTCAATGACTTGTACGGCTTGGCGGTCGGCGACTGGCGGCGTCTTCAGCGCGAGCTTCCGGCGCTGCAGATCCAGTGGGGCGGAACATGCTCGTGGGCCGCGCCCGGCCCGGCGGCCGATGCTATCGCCGCCTCGACCAGCCGGCTGCGCGACTGGGGCGCGTCGATACGACCGATGAATGCGGGCGACCTCGAGCGCCTGGTTCCCGGCGTAGCTCCAGGCCCCTTCGGCGCCGGCGCCTTCTCGCCGGAGCAGGGCACGCTGGATCCAAGCCAAGCGCACGCGGCGCTGTTGGCCGCTGCAAACCGCCTCGGCGTGCGGGTCCGCACTCCGTGCGAGGCGCAGGGCTTCGACGTCGCGGGCGGTACGATCAGGTCCGTGCGCACCGCGTCGGGCGATATCAGAGCCGACATGTTCGTGCTCGCCGCGGGCGTCGACAGCCCGTCCTTGGCCGGCCCGCTTGGCGTGAAGACCCCGATCGACGTTGTCTCTGGAACACTGGCCCATAGCGCGCCGCACCCGCGTGCGCTCCAGCGTGTGCTGAACGGCCCGGCCGGATCGCTGAAGCAGGATCCCGACCGGCGGATTGTGATTGGCCCGGACTACCGCCCCGGGGCCAACGGAACCGACATCAGCCCCGCCTACGGCGAACAACTGCTCGTCTCGGCGAGCAAGGTTCTCCCCGCGCTTGAGGGCGCGCGGCTGGAACGCATGACGCTCGGCTTCGTCGCCATCCCCAAGGACAGCCACCCGATTGTCGGGTTCTGCGCCGAACCTTCGAACCTCTACGTCGCGGTGACCATGAGCGGGATCACGATGGCGCCCCTGATGGGTCGTTTCGCGGCCAACGAGATCGTCGGCGGGCTAAGCGTCGACCGCCTAGCCGCCTATCGGCCGAGCCGGTTCGCGTAGCCACCCGCGCTAGCTGGGCCGCGCGCCAAATGGTGCCCAGCCCGCGTGGACGGCATCTCGACGAAGTCTACGTGGGAAGATCACCGGCGAGATGCGCTAGCTATCGCTCAGCCGATTCACCTCGATCAGGTATTGATTTATCTCGAACGAGAGCTGCCCGCCAGGAACAGCGGGATCACTCTTGGCCATGAGTAGAGTTTCTGCTTTGTCGTTAGCTTTGATGACCAAGAGATCGTTCTCTAGATCCGAAGTGCTTCCGGAAACGACCAGCCTCTTACTCGAGTCGAGATCATCAATATATTTCTGACGAGCGCTCTCGAGCGAGGGGTCGAGGCGTCGCCCCTCCTCACGGAGGAAATACCGGACTATGAAATGGCTCAACGACTGCCTTCCCGATCGAAGTCAGTAATCTTTCAAATGACCTATCGCGAGGCAACCATCGCGAGGGTGTTGTCAGCCCAAATTTCATGAGGCGCTAACCGGCGCCGTAGTCTGGTCGGATGACCAAGTCGCCCAACCCGTTTCGCTGGTCCGGCTCCTCGCCCGAGGTGATCC
>Ga0209415_10002511_pt1 | contig 34387 bp, 30 predicted proteins | sample PeaSoiSIISIP2007_FD_187696 | JGI IMG/M metagenome (GOLD analysis project Ga0209415, IMG submission 187696) | Peat soil microbial communities from Weissenstadt, Germany - SII-SIP-2007 (SPAdes) (version 2) | ecosystem: Environmental > Terrestrial > Soil > Wetlands > Peat | place: Germany... | reverse complement strand
ATCCGGCGGCCGTCAACTGCGCCGGGACGCTCGCGACGAGCGGACCGGTTTGCGTTGCGAACGGAAAAGCCGTCACCGCGACCGGCGGATTCAGCGGTGCGTTTCTCAACGGCTGGGGAACCAACGCGTACGCCGATGCGTTCGTAAGCCAATTCTTTGGCCCGCACAATCGGCCGATCTGGAAGTTCAGCGCTGAATGGGGCCGTCATCTCGGTGCCGATCCCTTCACCGGTGCTGCTTGGGCGGGCGCGAATGCCTACATCGCTCAAGTGGATTTTGCCAGCAAGGGCAACCTCTACTCGAACAACGTGGCGTTTAGCGGTTCTGCCTTGGGAACGAACAACTCGAACGTTGCGCAGATATGGTTCCGGTACTTTGGCCTCGGCGCAGGCAGTCTTGGCCAAGGCGATCCCAACGGGACCTACGATCCACTGGCCAACATCTACGGCAGCGCTGCCGCGAACTTCAACGGGCAGATGGGGATGGGCATCAACGTGGGACACTGGCTCAATAGCAGCCTACGAGTGGGCGCCGGCGTCTATCACATGCAAAACATCCCAGGCGTTACGATCCCGGCCGGCAGCGTCACCGGGGGCGGAGCCTGCCCAGGGTGCTTCGTCAACCAGGTCAACCTGAACGGCGCGTACCTCGACACCTTCTTCCTGTTCATCTAGGAGAGGCAGAAGGGTAGATCAGACGGGGGGCCTCGCGCAAGCGAGGCCCCCTTCGCATCCGCTGCGAATTCTTCAGGCTCGGAGGAGACGAGTTTTGCCGTCTGCGCGGATTCTCGTTGTCGAGGGGCGGGATGAAGACCGCCGCATTCTGGAAACGGTTTTGCCGGGCGCCGGTTTGACGGAGGTCCGCTTCGCTACGTCCGCGCAGGCGCTGGAAGCCCTGGCGGGGCGGACGGTCGACCTCATGCTGCTCGACGTCCTCCTGCCCAGCAACGACGTCCTCGAGCTGCTGCGTTCGGCCGCAGGCAAAGCCGCGGGAGCCTCTCCCGACGCCCCGGCGAAGCCGGGGAGCGGGCCGCGCATCCCCGTGATCGTCATGGGCCCGGCATCGGCGGCCGGCCGCATGACCGCGTGCTTGCAGCGGGGCGGCGCCGAGGACTACATCCTCTCGCCGTTCGACGGCGAGAACGGGCTCCTGATCACGCGCCGCATTGCCTTGGCCCTAGACCGGCGGAGGTTGCGCGAGTCCGGCGTCCGCTTGAAGACGTCGAGCGACGATCCGCAAGAGACCGCGGTCATGCAGCTCTACAACGACGCCTCGACCCGGTTCGTCCCGCGGGAATTCCTGGAGAATCTCGAGCGCAAGTCGCTTTCGGAGGTCAAGCTCGGCGATCACGTCCAGCGCGATATGTCCGTGTTCTTCAGCGACATTCGCGATTTCACGACGCTCTCCGAAGGGATGACCCCGCAGGACAACTTCAAATTCCTCAACTCGTATCTGCGCAACGTCAACCCGATCATCCGGGCGCATCGCGGCTTCATCGACAAATATATCGGCGACGCCATCATGGCGCTGTTTCCGAACGCGACCGACTCATTGGATGCGGCGCTCGATCTCCAGAGAGAGGTCGTGAAGTACAATCAAGGCCGCCGTCTCGCCGGCTATGAGGCGATTCGGATTGGGATCGGGATCCACCACGGCGATTTGATCCTCGGCACGATCGGCGAAGAAGAGCGCATGCAAACGACCGTCATCGCCGATGCGGTCAACGTCGCTTCGCGGCTCGAGGGTTTGACGAAGACGTACGGCGTGACGCTCCTGATCAGCGGAACGGTCGTCGAGGCGCTCGAACCCGGACGCTCCTACAAATTGCGCTGCCTCGGCGGCGTCAAGGCGAAGGGCAAGACGCAGAGCGTCGAAATCTACGAGGTCTACGACAACGATCCCGAAGAACTCGTCGAGCACAAAGACAAGACCAACCCAGCGTTCACCTCGGCGATGGAGGAGTTTCGCAAAGGGATGTTCTTAACGGCGGGCAGGGTGTTTGCGCGCATCGCAGAGATGAACCGGGACGATACGGTCGCGGCGTTCTATCGCGATCGCTGCACGCTCACCGCGATTCGCGATCGCGGCCCCGGCGCATGGGACGGCGCGGAAAAGATCGAGGTCAAGTAGCGCTAGCCTCGCCCGTCGTTATCCAGGAAATTGCACGCGGCCCGCACTTTGACGGTGACGTGCCATTGTCCCGACGGTAACGAGTCGTACGTGGCGCTCAGCTCCGTCCCGCCATCCTGTCCGCCGACGCAAGTGCTCAGTGCCTTGGCGACCGCATCTCTGAACGCGAGATCGTGCGCGAGCTGCTTGTCCCACGCAGTCGCCGTCCCGGTTCCGAACAGAAAGTCGAGGTAGGCGGCCGACGGAGTAGTGACGGCGAAAAGTGTGATACCCGCAGCAAGGGTCGCGACGCCCGCGAGGCGCTTGCGGTTCGTGGCCGTTTTCAACACGGCAGTCCTCCATCAAAGGCGCGTTCCGAATGGTCCCTTCGAGGGCTAGATGAGTTTTCCGGTCGTCTTCTCCAACGCGCTCCAGCCGGCGGGATCAAATTGATCGCGCAACTGCGCGTAGAGGCCTGAATCGCGGATGACGCGCCGGAACGGCTCGATGTTGGGCCGATTGATGACCATCCCTTCGGAACGCAGGGTCGACTGGATGCTTCCTTCCTGCTCGGCCATTGCGCCGGTCGCTGCGACCGCGGCATTTTCGAGCTCGCGCGAGACGATCGTCTGGAGATTGCTCGGTAGACGCTGCCACGCATCCGCGTTGGCGATCGTCTGGTACGTTATGGCGCTGTGGCTCGTCAACGAACAGTACTTCACCTGCTCGTAAAATTTGAAGAATTGGAGCGTTGGCAGCGGCACTTCGATCCCGTCGACGAGGTTCGTTTGGAGCGACGTGTAGACTTCGGCGAGCGAGATCACGGCCGGCGACGCTTCGAACGCTTTGAACGTCCCGACGTCGATCGGCCCGGGAGGGACCCGAATTTTGAGTCCTTTCAAATCGCCGGGGACGTTGATCGGACGCACCTTGTTCTCGATGTGAAACGTCCCGCCGTAGAAGGATCGCGCAAATCTGCGTAGGCCGACCTTTTCCGCCTGCGCGCCGACGTAGGCGCCGAGCGGCCCGTCCGCCGCGCTCATGAGCTGTTTGTACGACGCGAAAGCGAAGGGCAGGCTCTCATAGGCCGCAGCCGGGATGACCGATCCCAGGATGTTATTGCCGATCTGCAGCAGCTCGAGCGCGCCCGATCGCACTTGGGCCAGCATTTGCGGATCGCTGCCCAGCGTGCTGTTCGGGAAGACGCGAATCTCGATCTGGCCACCCGAGGCGTCCAGGATGCGCTTGACCGCCTCCGCCGTGTGGACGTTCATCGGATGCGCCGGCATCTGATCGTTCGCAAGTTTATAGCTGAATTGTGCCGCGCTCCCCGGGTAGCGCAGGATCCCGATCGAGGCATACGCGCCCGCGCCCGCACCGAGTGCGAGCGCGCGCCTGCGCGGGAGTTTCACCGTCGGCGGTTCGTCAGTCCGCGAGCGGATTGGGCCGAACCTGGACGTGCAAGACGATGGGCCGCGTCCCTTTCCCGGTCTCCATGTGCCACGGGGCGCGCGAGCCGAACGTGCTCCACAACCCTCTCCCTTTCCATCCCGCGTTCGGGTCGTCGATGCGGCCGTCGTAGTTCTTGGCGTAGAAGCCGAGCGGATATGGGATACGGAAGACGTCGAACTTTCCGTTCACGAGCGCGATGACCGAGTCGGATGCGTTCCCCGTGCTATACGGGACGTTTGCCCCCAAGCCGACCGTGTTGAGTTGATCGACCCACGTGTAGTAGGCCGCCTCGGCGCTGCCGGAATCGGAGACTCCCTTGAACTGTGGACCCGGGAACGAATACAGCGTCCAACCTTCGGGGCATTGCTTGCCGCTCACGGCATTCGGCCCGTTGAGCGGACCCTTGCAGTTGCGGCGGTCAAAGCTCGCTAGATGTCCGCTCGCAAGCGGCATCCAGACGACGCCGTTGCGATCGATGTCCAAGCCGCGCGGCGAGTAGCCGCGCACCTGCGCGCGCGGATCGTCGACGGGCAACTCGTAGACTTCCGCCAATGCGGTCAATGTGGGATTCGGCCCCGGGATGACGTGGATGATCTTCCCTGGATAGCCCAGCACCGATCCCCAAATCGAGCCGTCGACCGGGCTCACGGCGATCCCGTAGAAGTCGCCGATGATCCGCGTGTCCTTGGTCGGGTCAGCCGGCTTGCCGAGGTCGACGTAATCGTCGCGCTTGCCGTTCCCGTTGGTGTCGACGACCAGCGGCGTCCAGCCTTGCGATTTAGCTGAATCACCGGTCTGGAGGAACGCCTTCGTGTTGAGCCAGCCGAGGACGTTTGCGCCGCCGCCGCCTGCACTGAACCACAGCGTGTCGTTCGCATCGGAGGCGAAGACGAGATGGTGCGTCCCAAAGCAGAGGTTCGCGAGTGCGAACTTCCCGGTTTTCGGATCGTACATCTCCGCTTGGCGCGACGAGGCCACCAGCGGTACGACTTTCGACGACGGGATCGATCCGTCTTTACAGAACGCCGGGTCGTCGAGCGGACGGACTCGCGCGGTCATCCACACGCGACCTTGCTCGTCGAACATCGGATTGTGGATGGTCGTTTGGCTCGCCCAGATGCGCTGTGTCGCCCAGTACGGCGAAGGCTGCATCGGCTTCTCGAGCGACGTGCCGCCGAACGACGGCGTGTTGGGATCGAGGACTTGCGCTTTTACGAACGTCGCGAGGTTGCGCACCGGATCGAGGACAGGAAAGAAATCGGTGCTCTCTTCGGTCGAGCCGTAGATCTTGCCGTAGGCGTTGAGCGTTGGATTGCGCTTGTCGGTCGAGATCTCGTCGTGGAGATACGTCGATGCCGTCGCCCAGTCCCACTCGGTGATGACGACGTTGCGCTCGATCCCCGTCGGCCGCTGCGGCTTCGCAAAAGGCAGCTCGCCGCGTGCCACGCGATCGGTCCAATCACCGAACATCTGCAGTGCGCGAGGCCCGAGAAGCGCGATGTTCCTCGTCATGACCCCGCCGGCTTGTCCTGATTCGATGCGCCGGTTCCAGAGCGCGGCGGACGTCGACTTGAAGTCGGCTACCGCAGACGATACGGCGCCGAGGTTCGACGGGATCGTGCGCGTCGCTCGGTTGCCGAGCTGGTGGCACGTTTCGCAGCCGTCGGTCTTGACGACGTCCATCCACTGACCTTGTGTCTTCATCGCCGGGCCGATCCCGTTGCCGGTGGTACCGGTCCCCGGGAATTCACTCTTCGCCGGCATCGTCAACATCGCAAACCAGTACTGAGCCGGATAATATTGCGCTGCGGCGGCGGCGTTCGGCGCAACGACTGCGCGCAGGTTCAGATACCTGCCGCGGGTCGTCTCGATCTTCGGCGAATCGACGAGCCCATAACCGCGCACCCAAACCGTATACTTCGCTTTGGGGAGGTCGGGGACCAAGAAACGGCCGCGGTCGTCGGTGACGACGATTTTGGTGTACTTCGTCGGGAGATCGTTCGTCTCGGCGATGACCCAGACGCCCGCCTCGCGACCGTTGACGCTGGCGACGGTGCCGCCCAAATCGTCGGCGCCGACCCGGATCGCCGGGTCCTTCTGTTGTGCCTGCGGTGAGCCGAAGGAGAGCGTCAGCAACACGACGATGCCGACCGAGACTAGACCGACCGAAAGCGCCCGTGGTGTCTTCATCCCCGTACCTCCCGAGAACAACCGGAAACCCGTTGTTCCATGTCGGTACTACGGTTGGAAGATTTTTTCCCGTACTGTGCGGCTTGACCAGGACCCGGTGCCGGAGTCGAGGTAGGGGGCGTGATGCAGATCGCGCACGCCGCGGACTTGGATTGGCAACCGCTCACCCAAATTCGCCAAGGCGGCAAGGACTACAAGGAGCTGCTGCGCGGGGAGGAAGGCGCTCCGGACAACTACCGGCTCGTCCTGATCCGCGAGCAGGGCGCGAAGGCGTCGACGCCGCGCCACAAGCACAATTTCGATCAGCTTCGCATGGTCCTGAGCGGCCGCGCCAATTACGGCCCGAAACGCTGGATCGATCCCGGTCAAATCGCGTATTTCCCGGAAGGGATCCCATACGGACCGGAGGAGTCCGACGGCGACCGGCTCGGGCTCACGTGGCAGTTCGGCGGCGCAAGCGGCTGCGGTTATATCAGTCACCGCCAAGCCGATGCCGCGACCGAGGAATTGAAGCGAGCCGGGGCGTTCAAAGGCGGCGTCTACTACCGCAACGACGGTGCGCGGCCGCAAGACGCCTTCGAAGCGGTCTGGGAACGGGTGAATCAGCGCAAGCTGGATTATCCGAAACCGCGCTATGACGAACCGATTTTGATGCGGCCCGAACATTTCGCTTGGCAAGAGCGGCCGGGGCAACCTGGAGTCGCGGTCAAGCCGCTTGGTGCTTTCACCGAACGTCAGGTCGAGATCGCACTGCTTCGCGTCGATGCCGACAGCAGCACGATGCTCGGGCCGCGCGCGGGGACGCAGACGCTATACGTGATCTCAGGCGCCGGCAACGTCGATGGTCAAGCGGTCGGAGCCGGGACCGCCTTTGCGATCGCTGCGGGGACTGCAGCGCAACTCGCGGCGACGAGCAATCTCGAGCTGATCGTCGTCGGTCTTCCGATCTTCGCGCGCGTCCAACAACCGACTGGAGTCTAGGTCCGATGCGCATCGTTCGCATCGAGGATTTTCACTGTGACTCCGGCCCGCGGTATTTTTCGTTCCTCAAGATCAGCACCGACGAGGGGATCGTCGGCTGGTCTGAATACACGGAGTTCGTCAGCAGCCAAAACCTGACCGCCGTCATCAGCAAGCTCAGCGAGGAGCTGATCGGTCAGGATCCGCGCCCGATCGAAAAGATCACGACGCAGCTCTATGCCAAGACGCGACAGGCGGCGGGCGGCCTCAATGCGCGGGCGGTCGGCGCAATCGAGAACGCGCTGCTCGACATCAAGGCGAAGTCGCTCGGGATTCCGGTGTACGAATTGCTCGGCGGTCCGATCCGCACGACCATCCCGCTGTATTGGTCGCACTGCGGTCTCTTTCGCATCCGGCAAGGCGACCGGTACGGCCACACGCCGGTGCGCTCGCTCGACGATCTCCGCCGTCTGGGTGAAGAGGTGCGCCGGCGCGGCTTCAAAGCGCTCAAAGCGAATCTCTACCTTTTCGAAGGCGAGCGAACGCTGCTCTATCAAGCCGCGTGGGGCGGCCGTAGTTTCCCGGCGCTCAACGTTGAACCGCGCGTCATCCGCGCTCTCGTCGCCGAGCTCGAAGCGTTTCGCGACGGTGCCGGCCCCGACGTCGGGCTGCACCTCGATGCGAATTTTCATTTCAAGACCGAGGGGTTTCTGCGCCTGGCGCGGGCCCTTGAGCCGCTCGACATGGGTTGGCTCGAGCTCGACACGCACGATCCGGCGGCGCTCGCACTGATCCGCCGCAGTACGCGTACGCCGATCGCATCGTGCGAGACGCTGCACGGCCGGCGCGCGTACAAGCCGTTCTTCGAGCAATACGCGATGGACGTCGCGATCGTCGACGTCGCGTGGAACGGGGTGCTCGAATCGCTCAAGATCGCCGCGCTCGCCGACGCTTATGAAGTCAACGTCGCGACGCACGGCTACGGCGGTCCGCTGCTCGACCTGATGAACGCGCACTTCGCGTCGGTTATCCCGAATTTACGCATCGTCGAGTATGAGGTCGACGGCGTGCCGTGGCGCGAGGATCTCGTCACTGTCCCTCCCGTCGTCGACGCGGGCGAGCTCATCCTGCCGAGCGGACCGGGTTGGGGCGCCGACGTCGATGAGGAGGCCGTGCGCGCGCATCCGGCCAAACGCCAACCCGCCGCCGTCGATCTGGTGCGCGCATGAGCGCGCCTCCGATGACCGGCTTGCTGACGGTCGGCGTGATGACGAGCCAAAGCGGTGCTCCGATGACCGAAGCGCTGTCCGGGACCGACGGCCTGCTCGTGCAACGGATCGAGCGGCCGAGCGAATTGCACCGCTTCATCCGCGACCTCGACGTGCTGCTCGTGAGCAACGACTTCTATCAGGCCGGCGTCGCCGAGCTGGTGCGCAAGGCGTCGCGTTTGCGCTATCTCCATTTCGTCTCGTCGGGTTTCGACAATCTGCGCTTGCACGGCGCGCCGCATCATCTCGCGCTTTCGCGGGGCGGCCAGAGCCACTCATCGACGGTCGCCGAGCACGCCGTCACGTTGCTGCTGGGGCTCGTCCGCCGCCTCCCGGAGCTCGAGCGAAACCGGCTCGCGGCGTTGTGGGATCGTGACGGGCTGCGCAAGACGCTGGCATCGATCGAAGGGAAGACGGTGCTGATCGTCGGTTTCGGCGCGATCGGGCAGCAAGTGGCGCGCCGGCTCGGTCCGTTCGATGCACGGGTCGTCGGCGTCATGCGCAGCGCGCCCGAGCCCGAGGTTGCGGCGCTGGCCGAACGGATCGTGCAGCCCGACGCGCTGCACGGTGAACTCGCGGAGGCCGATGCAGTGATCCTTTCGCTGCCGCTCTCGATCGAGACCAAGAAGTTCATCGGAGCCCGCGAGCTCGCGGCGATGAAGCCGAGCGCTTACCTCGTCAACGTCGCGCGCGGTGGCGTCGTCGACCAAGCGGCGCTGATCGAAGCGCTCGCCGCGCGGAGCATCGCGGGCGCCGGGCTGGATGTTTTCGAAGAGGAGCCTCTCGCGCCGGAGAGCCCGTTGTGGCGCCTCGACAACGTGATTCTCGCGCCTCACGTCGGCGGCGCCGGAAGCCGCGCGGGGACGGACCGCGTCATCGCCCTCGCGCGCGAAAACCTCGAGCGCTTTCGCTCGGGCCGCGAGCTGCTCAACCGGGTGGCGTTATGAGGAAGGAAGGCTCAATGCTGGGGATCTGCCGTATGGTTTTGATGCTTGTTGCCATCGGCGTCGCCGTGTTGCCGGCGCGATCTCTCGCTGCGGATCGCATCGTCCTCAGCCAGTACGGCATCGCGGCGACGACCGTCCCGTTCGCGGTGATGCTCGAGCGCGGTCTGTTCAAGAAATACGGGCTCGACGTCGACGGCTTCATCGGGAGCAACGGCGGCGGCACGACGATTCGCAACATGATCGCCAACGGGATGCCGTTTTCCGAGGTCGGGACGCCCGCGGTCTTCGCGGCAGTGCATCAGGGCATCAACCTCGTCATCGTCTACGCATCGACGAATAACATGGGCGAGACGTCCTGGGTCGTCAAAAAAGACTCGCCGGTCAAAACGATCGCCGACCTGAAAGGGAAGAAGGTCGGCTACATCGGCCCCCAATCGGCGACCGAGGTGGCGTCGCGCCTGATCATGCAGCATCACGGCCTAGCTCAGAGCGTGACCTTCGTCGCGACCGGCGCGCAAGGCGGAGCCGAGACGGCGCTCGACGCGGGGGCCGTCGACGCGATCCCGCTCAGCGATCCGGTCTTGACGAGGACCGCGAACAAGTATCGCGTCCTCTTCCGCGTCACGGAGGAATTGCCCAACTTCACCAACGGGGTCGGCGTCGTCATGGCGGACTATGCGAAAGCTCATCCTGACGTCGTCCGCAAGATCATCGCCGCGCGCAAGGAAGCCGTCGATTTTATCTACGCGCATCCTGACGAAGCAGCAAAGATCTACGCGCAGGTTTGGAACGCCGACGATGCGACCGCGCGTCAGACCCTGGCGACGCTGATCCGCATTCACTTTTGGTCCGACGGCGCGTTCAACGCGCGCTCGATGGACGCCGTCGAGGAAGGTTACAAGCTCGTCGCCGACGATCCGAAGTCGGTCCCGGACTGGCGCACGATTACCGACGCGAGCTATTTGCCGAAAGGACGCTAAGCCCGCGTGCCCTAGGGGCGCGTGACCGTCAGGGAATAGCGCGAGTCGGCGGCGAGGCATTCCGCCTCCGGCAAGCCGAGTTCTTTCTTGACGATGTTGGTGCCGAGCACCATCGCGACCATCTTGTACGTGGCATGCCGCCGGCTCATCCCCTCGCGGCCCATTCCGCAGTCCGACGAAATGATCAGACGCTCGGCCGGGATATGCTTGAGCGCTTCGCGGATCAAGGCCGCGACTTCGTCGGGGCGCTCGACTTGCAGGGTGTGATGATCGACGACGCCGATCGCGACCTTCTTGTCCTTGATCACCTGACCGATCGCCATGAGGTCTCCCGTACCGGACGAACACGTTTCGAACGTCAACACGTCGGCGTCGACTTGGTTGAGCGCTTCGAGAGTCGGCTGGTAGCTTTGAACGTCCTTGAACATCCGTTGCTGTGAAGGATTGCCCCAGCAGGTATGGCACCACACTTCGGTCTTCGCGCGCAGCCCTCTGACGGTGTTGTTGAAGACGCCGACGAGGTCGCTGACGTCGAGTTTGCCGAACGCCTTGCCGCGAGCGGGGACCATGTGGATTTGCGGTTCTTCCAATTGGATGACCGGGCAGCCGGCGCCGGCCAGGTCCTGCAGTTCGTCGTTGAGCGCGTTGCTGAGCGCCATCGTCCGCTCGACGGGGTCCTTGTAGAAATCGTCGGTGACGGAAGCCGCCAGCAACTCGGGAAGGATCGTGCCGAACTTGACCGGGCGCTTCGTCATGCGCTGCGCCACCTTCCACATCGCGGTGTACTGCAGGTTGCCGCGGCCCACCGGGCCGACGACCTTCGGAAAGACGCGCGCTTCCAGGTAATCGTGCAAGATGTGCCCGCGGGGATAGGCAACGGCGCCGACGTTGTACACCGCAGGCTGCGGCAGTCCGTCGAAGCCCGCCATGTGTCGCGGAGGATAGCTCGCCCAGCTCATCCCGCCGACCTCTTCGTCGTAGTGCGCGTCACCGTCGGTGCAGATGTCGACGCCGGCGGTTTCTTGTGCCCGCAGGTGGGCGCTGACCGCGTCTTCATATTGCTCCCGGTAGCGCGAGTACATCATCGCTTCGAGAAAGCTGCGCGATCCGAGCACCTCATCGTACCACGACGGCCGTGGCAGCGATCCGATGATCGACGTCGGCAGCACGGTGTTTGCGGACGCTCTGAACATGCGTTTCAACCTCATTTTAGGCGGTCAAGGTGATCGGACTCAGGGTATTCCGGTTCATTCGCCCGAATGTCTGCAGCATCTGATCGTCGAGTTTTTTGACTGACGAAAATGGAGGCCCCATATGAGGCGACCGCAGTTCGTACGTTCTATCGCCGCGGCAGGTGCCGCCTCGGCCATCGGCCCGCTGACGCGCATCCCGGCGCAGGCGCAGAGCAACGCGCCGATCGTTCTCGGCGCGGCGCTTTCGATGACCGGGATTTACGCGGATGGCGGCAAGTACTGCCTCGAAGGCTATAGTCTCGCGATCAAGCACATCAATGCGAAGGGCGGCGTCCTGGGACGGCAGCTCGCACTGAAGTACTACGATGACCAGAGCGAACCGGCCACCGGGGCGCGCCTCTACGAGCGTTTGATCGACGAGGACAAGGTCGACGTCATCATCGGGCCTTACGGGACCGCGATCACCGTCCCGGCGGCGAACGTCGCGGAACGGCACAAGATGCCGATGATCTGCCCGGAGATTGCCGACGTCGTGCTGTTTTCGCGTGGACTGCGCTACATTTTTCAATCGGTCGGCCCCGTCCAGTCGTATCTCTTCGGCGTCCTCTCGATCGCGCACGATCGGGGATTCAAGCGCCTTGCGATCATCAGCCCGAACATCGCGTTCGGACATTCACTCACCGACGCCGTACCGACGATCGCGCGCGGTTTCGGTCAGGCCATCGTGTTCCAGGAATACTATCCGCCCAATACCAGCGATTACGCCCCGCTGATCGAGAAGGTGCGCGCCGCGGGTCCGGACGTCGTTCTCGCAATGTCGTTCCCGGTCGATTCGGTCGGCGTGCTGCGTGCCCTCAAGCAGGCAGACTACGCGCCGAAAATGTTCTACGAAGCGATCGGCGCTTCGGATCCGCTCTTTACGAAGAACGTCGGCTCAGACGCCGAGGGGACATACTCGGTCTCCTGCTGGAATTTTGCCTCGAATTCGGCTGAGAATATTGCTTTCGTGCGCGACTATCGCGCGGAATATCATCGCGATCCCGACTATCACGCGGCGACGAATTACTCCACCGTTTACGTTCTCGGCGCGGCGCTCAAGAAAGTCGGCTCGCTCGATCAGGAGAAGCTGCGCGACACGCTGGCGACGATTCAAGTTCCGACGCTCATCGGTTTATACAAAGTCGATCCGCGCACCGGGATCCAACTCGGTTACACGTCGTACATCATTCAGTGGCAGCACGGCAAGCAGGTCGTCGTCTATCCCGGCAACGTCGCGAACGCTCAACCGATGATTCCGTTCCCCGCGTGGGCGGCACGGCGAGCGTAGTTCACGTTTTCAGCATCAGCGTCGCCCTTTGACCCGAAAAACTCGAACGCGCCGATGATCGCGGCGCTGGTGAACACGCCCGTTACGGCCATCGCCATCGAGTTGCCGATGTCTCCCTGCTCGAATTGCGCGAGCACGTAGGTCGAGATCGTCTGCACGCCCGGCGGCTGCAGCATGATCGACATGACGAGCTCGCGCATTGCCAGTCCGAAGAGGATCGGCATGCCGGCGACGACCGCCGGACGTGCGAGCGGTACGACGACGGCCCACAATGTCCGTAGCGGATCGGCCCCATGGACTGCGGCGGCCCACTCCCAGCGCGCAGGGATCTTCGCCAAGCCGAGCTGAGCGTAGCGCAGCGCCGTAGGAAAGACAACCGTCGTGTATCCGACGAGCAAGATACCCAGATGGTTGTAGACTGGAAGCGGATTCCACGGCGCGTTCCACACGAGGATGATGCCGACGGCGAGGACGATCCCCGGCGCCGCGTTCGGCAAGGCAGACGCCAGATCGAGGGCGACGGTGCCGCGTCCCCCGCAGCGCAGGGCGTACGCGACGGCGAATCCGAGAATAGCAGCAGCGAGCGTCGTCTCGAAAGCAAGCTGCAGGCTCGTCCAAAAGGCGGCGCGCGCGCCGCTCTCCGGGGCCGCGATCGCCGCGAAGTGCGCGAAGGTGAAGTTGCCGGCGCGCAGACCGTTCGTCTGTGCGCGCATCAGCGAGAGCGTGATGACGGCGGCGACCGGGACGACCGCGGTAACAAGCCCGCAGAGCGAAAAGGCGCATGTTCCCCAGAGGCTCGTTTTCCCGGAACGCCGGGCGGCACTTGCGTCCGTCGTACGCTCTCGCGAAAAGATACGGAACGGAACCCATGCGCCTGCGGCCAGGACGAGCAGCACGAGCGAGTACGCCGCACCTTTCCCGAGATCGACCGGCCAGACTGCAGTGACTTCCTGGACTTGCGTCGTGAGGACGGTGATCCCCGCGTAGCCGCCTAGGACCGAGGGGACGCCGAACTCTTCGATCCCCGCGATGAACGTCAGCAAAGATGTCGCTGCGACGACGGGCAGGACGTCGGGGATTACGACGCGCCTGAATGCGTAAGCCTGCGACGCGCCGTGAACGCGCGCGCTCCAGAGAAGGCGCGCCGAGCGGTTCTGCTGATAACCGCGAAACATCAGATAGACGAGCGGATAGAGATGGGAGGCCATGACGAGCGCGATCCCGGGTAAAGAATAGAGCAGCGCCGTCGCCCACGCCGGCTGCCATCCCGTTGCGAGAAAGACGAGCCCGTTCTGCTGCAAGAGCGCGTTCCATGCCAACCCCGTCAGATAGGGCGGGAGTAAGTACGGGACCAGGACGAGTGGAAAGACGAAGGCTGCCCCAGCGGGCGGCATCGTCGCTTCGACGGCTGCCAAACTCGCGCCCAGGACGAGCGAGAAGAGCGCAACGAGCAAGCCGAGGGTGATCGTGTTCAGCGTCGTTTTGAGGAACGAGCTTTGATGGGCGATCGCTCCGAGCGACGACGCGCCTTGCGCGAAGAGCATTGCAAGCGGAGCGATCGCTAAGATCGCAACGGCGGCCCACGCCACGACGCGGACGCCGCGCGTCATCGCCCGAGGATATCGGTCGTGAACTGTTTGAGCACGGCCTCGCGCATCTTCGCGAGTGCCCTCCAATCCGGCGAGAGGAAGCGGATCTTTTGAAGGTTGGGCCAGCTCGACGACGCGGGGACCGACGTTATCGCAGGGAGCAAATTCGCCTTCGCGACGAGTTGCTGGCCCGCCGGCGAAAGCGCGTAGTCGACAAAGCGCTCGGCGAGCGCCTTGGAGGGGCTCGACTTCAAGATAATGATCGGCCGCGGGATAAGGACCGTCCCGCTGCTCGGGAAAAGGAGGTCGAGCGTGTTGCCCTGTGCTTTCGCATCGAGCGCGATGTGGCCGACGCCCGCGAGGAGCGCCCAGCGCGCACCGGCGGTCACCGGCGCGAGCGCTGCCGCATTGGGACCGGGCCAAATCGCGCCGCCGGCTTTGATCGCGCGGAAGAAATTCCAGCCGCGATTGCCGTATTGCGCGATGAACGCGAGGACGAAATCGCTCGACGTCCCGGAGAGCAGGGGATCGGGCATGCTGATCTTGCCGTTCCACGCGGTTTGTTGCAGATCGAACCAATCGTGCGGCGTCGCGCTTTTCGGGAGCGCCGACGTATTGACGACGATCGAGACCGTATCGCCCCCTATCGGAAGGAAGTCGCCCGGGGGCGCAAAACCGGGTCGAATCGTTTTGAGCACGACGGCCGGACGGTAGGCGAAGACCTGATTTTGCTCTTGCAGCGCGAGCCCGGCCGACCACGCTGCGAGGATCACGATGTCGGCTTGAGGCCGGCCCTCCTCGGCCTGAAGCCGCGCCATCTCTTGACCGGTCGTCGCGGCGTAGACGCGCATTTGCGTCCCGGTAGCGGCTTCGAAGCCTTTGGCCAAGTCGTTTGCGAGCGATGCCGGATCCGCCGTATAGATGGTCAATTGCGCGGCGTCGGCGGCGCGCGCGTCGAGCGCGAACGCAAATGCTAGGATGAGCGGAATGAGCCGGAGGAGGACGTTCAAGAGCCGGTTTCTCCTAAGGGTGCCAGCCAGGCGTTTTCGCTAAAGATCGAAAGCGCCACGCTGCCGTGAAGCGGCGTGGGCGACGTGACCGCGACCTCCGAGCCGTCGCTCAAGACGACGTCGACGACGTAATGCTCGCCCGCGAAGCGAGAATCCCGCACGGTGCCGGCGAGCGATTCCGCGTTTGCCGAATCGCTCACGACAAGCGCATCGGGACGCAAAATTAAGGCCGCGATAATGTTCGGGCGAAGCTGCGGATGCGCGGGGACGATTATCGTCCGTCCGGCCAGAGCGATCTCCGCGATGCCGTCACGAAGTGCGAAGTTGGAGATGTTGAGGATGGAAGCCGGACCAGTGATGCGCGCGACGCGCGCGTCGTGCGGCCTGCGGTAGACTGTTTCCGGCACATCCCACTGCACGAGCCGGCCATCGGCCATGACGCCGACGACGTCGGCGAGATAAAAAGCTTCATCGGGATCGTGCGTCACGTGCAGTGCCGTCAAGCCGAACTCACGCGAGAGATGCGCCAAGTATGCGCGCAGCTCGAGACGGACGGTCGCATCGAGTGCCGAGAGCGGCTCGTCGAGCAGCACGAGCGAGGGCGAAGCAGCGAGCGCTCGAGCGAGGGCGACGCGCTGCTTCTGGCCGCCGGAGAGTTCGTCGGGCCGCCGATCCGACAGACCATCGAGGCCCATGCGATGCAGGAGGCGTGACGCACTCCCGGTTGCATCCTGAAGACGGCGCGCGCGCAGGGGGAACGCGACGTTTTCGAGCGCGGTCATGTGCGGCCACAGCGAGTAATCTTGAAAGACCATCCCCAAGCCGCGCTCGTTGGGCGGGACGAACGTCGTCGTATCGACGACGGTCCGCCCGTCGATCGCGATCGATCCCGCGCTCGGTCGCAAGACGCCGGCGATCGCATAGAGCAGCGTGCTCTTTCCCGAACCCGACGGTCCGAGCAGACATGCATAGCTTCCCGCCACGAGGTTCAAGCTGGTCTGCGAGAAGACCGGCCGCGCGTCGTACGCGAACGCGAGGTCGCGGATTTCGAGACTCATCCGAGCCTCGTTCACTAACGGGAGACGTTGTACTTCGTTGCGCTGCGTGTTGGTAGCCCCAGCGGGATTCGAACCCGCGTTACCGCCGTGAGAGGGCGGCGTCCTAGGCCTCTAGACGATAGGGCCGTGGCTCCCGGTCATGGACTCGAACCACGATAAGCAACTTCAGAGGCTGCTGTCCTACCATTAGACGAACCGGGATCGTTATTAATTATGAACTGCGTTTAATCCGTAGAATTCTCCAGTTTCTCGTCCCGAAGGTCTCCGTTTGACTGTGAGGGTTTGGGCATAGCATCCGCAAGTTTTCGAGGCGGTGGCCGTCGCGGGCCCCGTTTCGATGATCGAGCTGGATCGATAGGGGACGGCCCCTCCACTCGGTCAGACCGCACTCATCGCATCGATTTTTCAGTATACCAGCGCCCCATCCCGTTTCATTAATAGTCGAACAGGTGTTCGGAGTTGTTGCCGAAAGATGCCCAAACATACCCGGTGAGTCAATCGGGCATAAAAAGGCGGCGGCCGGCGCGAAGTCCATCGAGCCGGCGTTGAAAGTCGTTTAGGAGGCATTTTGCAGGCAGTCGTCCTGGTCGGGGGCGAGGGGACGCGGCTTCGGCCGTTGACCTACGGGACCCCGAAACCGATGATCCCGATCATGAACGTCCCCTTCCTCGAGCGCACGCTAACGCGGCTCAAGGGGGCGGGGATCACCGACGTGATCCTCCCGGCCGGCTATATGCCGGAGGCGATCACCGACTACTTCGGGGACGGATCGCGCTTAGGGATGCGGATGACCTACGTCGTCGAGGAGACCCCCCTCGGGACGGCAGGGGCCATCAAAAACGTCGAGAGCTACCTCGACGGGCCGTTCTTCGTCCTCAACGGCGACATCCTGACGAGCCTCGACCTGACCGCGATGGTCCGCCTGCACCAGGACCGCGGGGGGATCGGCGTCCTCCACCTGATCCGGGTCGCAGACCCCTCGGCCTTCGGCTGCGTCGTCCACGACACGGAGGGCCGGATCACGGCCTTCGTCGAGAAGCCGCCGCGCGACCAAGCTCCGACCAACGAAATCAACGCCGGGACCTACCTGCTCGATCCGGCGATCCTGGACTTCATCCCGGCGGGCCGGCCGGTTTCGATCGAGCGCGAGACCTACCCCGCCGTGATCGTGGGGCCGCGCCCGCTGTACGCTTACACGACGGACGATTATTGGATCGACCTCGGCCGCCCGGAGCACTACCTGGACTCGCACCGTGACATCTTCGATGGCCGGATGCCCCTCGGGATCGAACTGGCTGGGAAAGCGGTCACCGGCGCCGGCGCCGCGACGTATGGACCGGGAACGGTTATCGGTCCCGCCGTCGTCGGAGAAAGGTCGCATGTTGCAGCCGGTGCTCGGGTTGGCCCGTACGCCGTCTTGGGAGAAGATTGTTTCGTAGATGAGAACGCGACGGTGCGCAATTCCATTTTGTGGGATCGGGTGCGCATCGGCCGCGGCGCCAACGTCGAGGGAGCGATACTTGCGAGCCGTTGTTCGGTCGGTGAGGGTGTAACCATCATGCGTGGCGCAGTCATAGGACACGACGTCACTATCGAGCGCGGCTCGATCGTCCCGGGCGACGCGCGCGTTGGGCGCGACGGCCCGGTGAGTGTTTCATGACGTTTGCTGAAAGCCCGGCACGGGTAACAGCAAGAGGAAGGCAATTGAGCGGCCGAGTGCGGGTGTAAGACCTGCGCCAAACTTGTCGTCGCTCGAGTTGGGGGAATACGTCGGTGATGATCGTCGAGCGAACGCCTAGAGAGTGGCCGGTCCGAGACCTCCCGCCGCGCACGCTCTTTTTGGGATCGTTTCCACCGCGCGAATGCGGAATCGCGACGTTCACGAAGGATGTGGTCGATAGTTTCGATCGGCGATTCTCAACCAAGAGCGAAGTCGTCGCCATCGACGAGCCGGGCGGTGAAGCGCGCGCGTATCCGCCCGAAGTCGCTGCGCGTTTGCGCGAGCGCGACCGTGAATCATACGCCGACATCGCGGCGATGGTCGACGCGCACCCTGCCGAAGTGCTCAATATTCAGCATGAATACGGGCTGTTTGGCGGGGAGGACGGCGAATGGCTGATCGACGCGCTCTCGCGCATCTCGAAGCCGATTGTCACCTCCCTGCACACGGTTCTTCCCGAACCGTCCGAGCATCATCTGAGCGTTGCGCGACGCATTTGCGATCTATCTCGCGCGGTTGTCGTCCTCTCGAAGACGGGGCGCAACGTCTTGATCGACCGCTACGGCGTTGATCCCGACAACGTGCACGTGATCCATCACGGCGTTCCCGACGTTCCTTTCCGCGATACGGATCGAGCGAAGGCAAGCTTCGGCGTCGGACAGCGAACCGTTATTTCAACTTTCGGTCTCATTAATCGCGGCAAAGGGCTCGAATATGCGATCGAGGCAATGCGTCAAATCGTCCGCCGCTATCCGGAGGTGCTCTATCTCATCCTCGGCGAGACTCATCCGAGGGTGCGGCTGGACGAAGGTGAGTCGTATCGCGAGTCGCTGCACGAACTCGTCTGCCGCTACGGTTTGGAAAACAACGTTAAGCTCGTCGATCGTTATCTGGAGTTTGACGAGCTCGTCGCGTATCTCGCGGCAACGGACATTTATCTCACTCCATACTTGAACCCGGTACAGATCGTGAGCGGAACGTTGGCGTACGCGGTCGGCTGCGGCAAAGCGATCGTTTCTACCCCGTATCTCTACGCGCAAGAGCTCCTTGCTCACCAGCGCGGGGTGCTCTGCTCGTTCCGCGATGCCGACTCGATCGCGCGCAGCGTCGTCGAGCTGCTCGACGATCCGGGCTTGCGCCGCAGCATCGAGCGCCGGGCCTATCGATTCGGCCGCCAAATGACGTGGCCGAACGTCGCCGGCGAGTACGGCGCGCTGTTCTCAACGCTTGTTCCGCAACGCGAGGGGACGCTCGCGCACTCTGCCTAACGGGCGCGGGGTGAGGCGCAAAGTCCAGTCCCCCTCGCTCGAGCACTTGGCGATCCTGAGCGATGACGTCGGGATTATCCAGCACGCGGTCTACGACGTCCCAAACCGCACGACGGGCTACTGCACCGACGACGTTGCCCGAGCGTTCATGGTCGCGGTCGCAGCGGGGGAGCCGGGGCGCGGGTTGGCGGCGAGGTACCTCGCGTTTCTGTACGATGCGCAGCTGCCGGACGGCCGGTACCACAATTTCATGGGCTACGACCGCAACTGGCAGGACGCGGCCGGTGGATTCGATGCCTACGGACGCGCGCTGTGGGCGGCCGGCTACGGCACGAGGTTCGCGCCTAGCGAGAGCTGGCGCCGCGTCTGCTGGACGCTCCTGGAGCGCTCGCTTGCGCACCTCGAGGCGCTGGAGGCGCCCCGTCCCCGAGCCTACGCGATCTTCGGGTTGGTTCACGCCTACGTGGCGACCGGGCGTCAAAATACGGCATTACGGGAAGGGATTGCAAGGCAAGCGGCCGGCCTCGCCAGGGCATACGACGAGCACCACGCTGAAGGGTGGTCCTGGTTCGAGGAGACCATGACCTACGACAACGCTCGGCTGCCTGAGGCCCTGTTGCAGGCCGGCTGGACGCTGAACGACGCGAGCCTCATCGAGCTCGGGGCGCGAACGCTGGCCTATTATGAAACGGTGACGGTGGAAGGCGGCGTTTTCGTCCCGATCGGAAACGATGGCTGGTATCCGCGCGGGGGCGCACGCGCGCGGTATTCTCAGCAGCCGCTGGAGGCAGCCGCACTCGTCGATGCGGCGTTGATCGCACGAACGGCGCTTGGAGATCTGCGCTACGAAGCGCTTGCACGGACCGGTCTCGATTGGTTTCTGGGCAGGAATACCGCCCGCGCTGCAATGGTAAGCGAGAGCGGCGGCTGCCGCGACGGTATCGACGCGCACGGTGTCAATGAGAACATGGGTGCTGAATCCACCCTTGCGTACCTCGCAAGTGCGATTGCCCTCGCGCGCATGTCGACGGAGGTCGCACCCGTCGCACAGTGACGGCGAGGCTCAAACGGCCCGCATGTAGAAGTATACCGGGATGATAGTCGAAACCGAAGCGCTCAATGATGTTCAGCGGGCGGCGGTCCTTCATGCGGACGGCCCCTGTTTAATTTTTGCAGGTGCGGGGAGTGGAAAGACCCGCGTCCTGACGCATCGCATCGCGCACTTGCTCAATGCCAAGGACGTCTTTCCTGACCGCATCCTCGCCGTCACCTTTACGAACAAGGCTGCCGGAGAGATGAAAAGCCGCCTCGAGCAGATGGTCGGCGACTCCGCGCGCGACCTCTGGGCTGGGACGTTCCATTCGATTTGCGTACGCATTCTGCGCCGCGATGGCCGCAAGATCGGGATCGCGAGCAATTTCGCGATCATGGACGAGACGGATCAGCGCCAGATCATCCGCGAGATCTTGCACGACCTCGACTTCGACGAGCGTCAAGTGTCGCCGGGAGCGGCTCTTGCCGAGATCAGCAAAGCGAAGAACCAGATTCTCTCGCCCGACGACTACGAGTCGCGCAATACCTCGTTCATCGGCGAACGCTACGCGACGGTCTTTCGTGAATACGAGCGCCGGCTCGCCGAGAGCAACGGTCTGGATTTCGACGACCTGATCGGCCGGACGATCAAGCTGCTTGAAGACGATGTCGAAACGCGGACGCGTTATCAGAACAAGTTCCGCTACATCTTGGTTGACGAGTATCAGGACGTCAACTACGCGCAGTATCGCTTGCTCGCGATCCTGGCCGACGAGCACAAGAACATCACGGTCGTCGGCGACGACGACCAGTCGATCTATTCGTGGCGCGGCAGCGACTACCGCATGATCTTGCGCTTCGAGGAAGATTTCCCGGGCGCGAAGGTCTTCAAGCTCGAGGAGAACTACCGCAGCACCCAATCGATCCTCGACGCGGCCAACGAGCTCGTCGCCCAGAACGCGTCGCGCCACCCCAAGAAGCTGTTCACCTCACGCGATCGGGGCGAGGCGGTCAGCGTCTATGCCGCCGAGTCCGAGCGCGCAGAAGTGCGCTTCGTTCTCGAGAAGGTCAAGGAGCTCGTCCGCGACGGCGCAGGCTATCGCGATTTCATGGTCCTCTATCGGACGAACGCGCAGTCGCGCGTTTTCGAGGAAGGGATGCTCTCCGAGGGGATTCCCTACCGGGTCGTGGGCGGGGTCGGCTTCTACGCGCGTGCCGAGATCAAGGACATGATGGCGTACTTGCGCTACATCGTGAATCCGTCGGATGCGGTTGCCTTCCGTCGTATCGTCAATGTCCCGCGGCGCAGCATCGGGCAGCAGACTTTGGCCAGCCTCGTCGACGCCGCTGCCTCCGCCGGTCTTTCGGTCGGCCAAGCCGTCTTTGATACGGGCTTACTCAAGCGTGCCGTCCCCAAGAAGCAGCGCGAGCTCGAGCGCTTTGCCGCGCTCATCACCGATCTGCGCGCGAAGGTCGAGGGCTTTTCGATCTCCGAGCTTCTCATCGCGGTTATGGAAGAGTCCGGTTATCTGCGCGAGCTCCAGGCCGACGAGAGCACCGAGGGCCGAGCGCGGCTGGAGAATCTTCAGGAGCTGGTCGGCGTCGCGCGCGACTTCGAGTCGTCCGAAAACGCCGGCTCGCTGGAAGACTTCCTGGCCAACGTCGCGCTGATCAGCGATCTCGATACGCTTGATCCCGATGCGTCGTTCGTCACCTTGATGACCATGCACGCGGCGAAAGGCCTCGAGTTTCCATACGTCTTCATCACCGGTCTCGAGGAAGGTGTCTTCCCGCATTCGCGGGCGCTGACGGACATGACCGAATTGGAAGAAGAGCGCCGCCTGGCATACGTCGGCGTCACGCGGGCGATGGACCGTCTCTTCCTTTCGTATGCGCTCCGGCGCTCGCTGTTCGGAAACACGTTCGCGCATCCGAAGTCGCGCTTCATCGATGAGATGCCCAGCGTCGAGAGCCTCAACGGTGCGATGCCGCTGCCGCGTCCGAGCGGCGGACGCTGGCGCGAAGTCTCGATTCACGAGAACGCCGGCGCGGGTATCGGGCTCAACTTGAAGGGCGGCGACAAGGTGAAGCATCCCAAATGGGGCATCGGGACGGTCGTCTCGGCGGCAGGTGCCGGCGGCGATGGTCTCTTGACGATCAACTTCCCCAACGTCGGGCAGAAGATGGTCATGCTGAAGTACGCACCCCTGGAGCGCGTCGACTAGAGCGATGAATGAGGGTCTCATCCGGGTCGGCGTGGCAGGCGCGCTCGGCCGGATGGGTCGCGTCGCCTGTACCGCGATCGACGCGGCAAACGATCTGCGGCTCGTTGCGGGCTTCGCGCGCCGGGGCTCGGGCGAGCCGATCGCGCAGTACATCCCCGGTCTGCGTTCGCAGGCACTCCTTTACGACGACCTTCAGCCGTTTCTCGGAGCCGGTCTGGACGTCGTGCTGGATTTGACGGTCTATCCGGTCTCGATGGACGTCGCCCGCGAGGCCGTGATGGCTGGGATTCGGCCGGTCGTCGGGGCAACCGGCTGGCCTGAGGAAGATGTCATCAGCTTCGAGGATGAGTGTGACGAGCAGGCTATCGGCGCGATGCTCGTCCCGAATTTTGCCCTTGGCGCCATCCTGATGATGAAATTTGCCGAACAGGCGGCGAAAGTGTTCCCTAACGTCGAAATAATCGAGATGCACCACGACCAGAAACGAGACAAACCCAGTGGGACCGCGGCGTTGACGGCGCGTCGGATCGAGGCTGCCCGCGGCGGCCATGGCAAAGTCTCGATTCATAGCGTGCGGTTACCGGGTCTGGTCGCACATCAAGAAGTGCTCTTCGGCGGGACGGGCGAGACCCTGACGATTCGGCACGATTCGCTCGCTCGCGAGTCGTTTGCGGCGGGAATGCTGCTCGCGATCCGTCGCGTCGGCGGCCTGCGGCGCTTAGAGATCGGCCTCGACGCCGCCCTATGAAAATGTTGTTACGGGCCCCCTCGGGGAACGAATATTTTAGCACCATGTTGATGGGCCGGACGGTTTGGGGGCCCCAAGCGAAGCTTGGGGGGCGCGGAGCCCGGGGCGGAGCGCCGTTCAAATGAAGCTTGGCGTGATCGGCGCGACGGGTTTGGTCGGCGGGATGATCCTGCGCGTCCTCGACGAGCGCAACGTCCCGGTCGAGGAGTTGTTCGCCTACGCTTCGCGCGATCGCACCGAAGGGCTGCCGTTTCGCGGCAAATTGGTCCCGATCGTCGCGGCGACCCGCGAGCGCGTCATCGCCGATCGGCCCGACGTCGTCTTTTTCGCCTCCAGCGATGACGCCAGCGCGGAACTCGCGCAGGCGTTTGCCGCCGAAGGGATCTTGGTGATCGACAATAGCGCGACGTTTCGCATGGACGAGCGCTGCCCGCTCGTCATTCCAGAAGTAAACGCGCAGTCGGTCGTGCCCGGACAACGCATCTTCCCGGTTGCCAACTGCACGGCGATCGTGCTGTGCGTCGCGCTCGCTCCGGTCGTCCCGATCGCCGGGCTGCGGGCGGTTCGCGTCGCTACGTATCAGGCCGTGAGCGGAGCAGGTCGCGCCGGCGTCGAGACGCTCGAGCACGAGGAGTCCGATGCGCTCGAGGGTCGCGAGAGCAAGCTCTCAGGGACGTTCGCCGCGCCGATCATGCGCAACGTCGTCCCACAGATCGGGAGCTTCGACGAGCGTGGTGACACAGGCGAGGAGAAGAAGGTCGTTGCCGAGACACGCAAGATGTTGGGCTTGCCCAATCTCTACGTCGCCGCGACGACGGTCCGCGTCCCGGTCTACTACGCGCACAGTGAAGCCGTCTTTTTCGAGACCGAACGCGATACGTCGGTTGCCGAACTCGCTCGCGCATTCTCGCAAGCGCCCGGCGTCGTTTTCCATCCCAGCGGCATCGTGACGCCGCGCGACGTCGAGGGGACCGACCTCGTCCATGTCGCCCGCTTGCGGCCCGAGAGCGAGTCGAAGCGTCACTACCAAATGTGGATCGTCGGCGACCAAGTCCGCAAGGGCGCCGCGACCAACGGCGTCCAGATCCTCGAACTATTGATAGAGAAGGGTATGGTCGGTCGAACGGCGGCGCACGCGTCGTGAAGACGGTCGTTCAGAAATTCGGTGGGAGTTCGCTCGCGACGCCGGAACTGCGGGAGATCGCAGCATCGCGCGTGCTGGAGACTCGCGCCGCCGGGCATGCGCCGGTGGTCGTGTGCTCTGCGCTTGGACGCGCGCCCGACCCCTATGCGACCGACACGCTGCTCGGGATGCTCGGCCCGGTACTTCATGGACCAAACCGCGATCTGATGCTCGCGTGCGGCGAGCTGATTGCGTGCTCCGTGTTTGCCGAGCTTTTGACCTCGCTCGGCGCGCCGGCGCAGGCGATGTCGGGAGCGCAGGCCGGGATCGTCACCGACGAAACGCACGGCGACGCCAAGATCCTCGCGGTCGATCCGCACAACTTGGTCGACGCGCTCGAGCGGGGGATCATCCCGGTCGTCGCGGGCTTTCAAGGCGTGACGCAAAGCGGTGCGATCTCGACGCTCGGCCGCGGCGGGAGCGATTTGACGGCGATCGCGGTGGGCGAAGCACTGGGCGCAGAAACCGTCGAGATCTACACCGACGTCAGCGGCGTGATGACGGCCGATCCGAAGCGGATCGCCGGAGCGCACACGATCGACCGCGTGCACTATTCGGAGATGGTCGAGTTGGCCGGTAACGGTGCGAAGGTGATGCACGCGAAGGCCGCCGAGCTCGCGCGGTCGAGGAGCACGCCGTACATCGTCAAGGGCTTGCGCAGCAACGTCGGGACGACGATTGACGATACGGCCGACGCCGACGCCGAGCGCCCGGTCACGGGCTTGACGGTCTTGCGCGACATTACGTTCTTCCGCATCATCCAAGGCGAAGCGGGGCCTGAGCGGGCCGAGGTCGATCTGAAGATCTTCCAGCGGATGGCTGAAAACGAGATCTCAATCGACATGATCAACGTGAACAACGCCGGCGTCTTTTTCGTGTGCGACAGCGACAACGTTGAGGCGGCGAAGCGCGAACTCGCCGACTTGAACGTCGCCGTCCGGGTCCGCCCGCATTGCGCGAAGATCTCAGTCGTCGGCGCCGGGATGCGCGGAACGCCGGGTGTCATGTACCGGGTCGTCCGCGCGATCACCGAAGCCGGCGTCGAGATCATCCATTCGACCGACAGCAACATCACGATCTCCATGCTCGTCCCCGAGGATGGAGCGACCCGCGCAGAACAGGCGATCCACAACTTCTTCAAGTTGGGCAGAAACGTTGTTGAGCACGCCCTCGGGGAATCGACCCGTGCCTAGAATCGCGAGCGTGCGTGAGGCCCGGGGGCCCCAAGCTGCGCTTGGGGGGCGCGGAGGCTGGGCCGGAGCGCCTGTAAAGGAGAGCGCGGTTGCCACGTAAGCAGTTCGGGCGACTGATGACGGCGATGATCACGCCTTTCGATCGCACGGGCGCCGTGAATATCCCCGAGGCCGTGCGGATCGCGCAGTGGCTGGTCGACCGCGGGAACGATGGCCTGATCGTCTGCGGGACGACCGGCGAATCGCCGGCACTCGAAGATGCGGAGAAGCTCGCGCTCTTTGCGGCAGTCAAGGAAGGCGTCGGAAACCGCGCGACGGTGATTGCGGGGACCGGCGGAAATAACACACGTCACTCGATCGAGCTTACGCGTGAGGCGGAGCGCTGCGGAGTCGACGGCGTCCTCGCGGTCGTCCCCTACTACAACAAGCCGACGCAAGACGGGATGATCCGCCATTTCGGCGCGATCGCTGAAGCAACCGACTTGCCGATCATTATCTACAATATCCCTAGCCGAACCGGGAGCAACATGCTACCGGCCACCTTGCTCGGGCTCGCGCGTCAGTTCGACAACATCGCCGGCGTCAAAGAATCGAGCGGTGACTGCGCGCAGTTCTCCGCGATCCTGCGCGAGCGCAAGACCGGCTTCGGTTTTTGGTCGGGCGACGATTATATGTTCTTGCCGTCTCTCGCTTTGGGCGGAGAGGGCGTCATCAGCGTTGCCGGACACGTTTGCGGTCCGCAGTTGCGCAAGATGATGGAAGCGCACGATGCCGGCGATCCCAAGAGCGCCGCGCAGATTCACCGTGACCTGAGCCCCTTGTTCTCCGCGCTGTTCGCGACGACGAGTCCGATCCCGGTGAAGTGGGCGATGGGTGAGTTCGGCTTCGACGTCGGAGCGTGCCGCTCTCCGCTCGGCGTAATGCCCGAGCCGCTGAAAGAGATCTTGCGGCCGCTGATCGCGCCGTATCGCCCCACTGAGGCTGCGCTCGCGCGTTCGTGACCTCGATCGAAATCCTAGGCTGTCGCGTCGACGGCCTCGAGCGCGACGAGGCAGTCGCGCGGATCATCGAACTCGCGCACGGGACGCATCCCTCGCTGGTGGTCACCCTCGGGAGCGAGATGGTGATGGAGGCACAGCGCAATGAAGCCTTTCGGCGTCAGATCAACGGCGCCGCGCTCTCGCTTTGCGATACGATCGGCCTGCTCTGCGCGTCGCGCTTGCGGCGTGGTCCGTTACGTCAGCGCGTTGCGGGCGTCGAGCTCGTCGAGGCGCTGGCGGACCGCTCCGGCGCGCACGAACTAGCGCTGTACTTCCTTGGCGGCGCCCCGGGCGTTGCGCAGCGCGCCGCCGAGGCGATGATGAAGCGCTATCCCGGTGCGCGGATCGTCGGCTGGCACGACGGTTATTTCGGCGCCGATGAGACATCGGCGATACTGGCCGCGCTAAAGTCAAGCGGCGCGCAGATCCTGTGCGTGGGGATGGGGAGTCCGAAGCAAGAGCTCTGGCTGGGCGAGCATTTGGCCGCTTCGGGCGCGCTGGTCGGGATCGGCGTCGGCGGGACGTTCGATGTGCTCTCCGGCGGGATCCCGCGGGCGCCGCGTATTTGGCGCCGGCTCGGAATCGAATGGCTGTATCGTCTGATTCACGAACCGCGTCGCTGGCGCAGGCAACTGGCGCTGCCGCGCTTTGCAATCCTCGCCCTCGGGGAAAGCATCGGCGCGGTGGTTGGTCGGAGGCAGCGCACCATATGAAGGCGATGATCCTCGCCGGCGGGATGAGCACCCGCTTGTATCCGCTCACCCATCAGGTTCCCAAGCCGCTCGTCCCACTCGCGGGTGAGCCGATCACCGCGCATATCTTGCGCTATCTGCGCAGCTTCGGCATCGTCGATGTTGCGATAAACGTGCACTACCTGGCCGACGCGATCCGCGCGTACTTCGGCGACGGGTCGGCGTACGGCGTCCGGCTCCACTACGTGCACGAAGAAGAACTCAGTGGGAGCGCCGGTGGTTTGAAGAAGGCGGAGCCGTTTTTCGATGAGACGTTCGTCGTCGTCGGTTGCGACGACCTTACCGACGCGAACCTCGACGCGCTCATTGCCTTCCATCGGAAACGCGAAGCGATCGCGACGATTGGGTTGGTCCAGATGGAACAGGTCGATCAGTACGGCGTCGTGATCCTCGACGATCGAGGCCGCATCGTTCAATTTCAAGAAAAGCCCGAGCCCGGGACGGAACTCTCACATCTCGTGAACACCGGGATCTACTGTTTCGAGCCGGAAATCTTCACGCACATCCCCTCAAACGAGTTCGTCGATTTCGGGCGCGACGTGTTTCCCTCGCTGCAGGCGCGCAATGAGGCCTTTTACGGCTTGCCGCTGCCCGGGGCGTACTGGTGCGATATCGGGACGCCCAGCGAGTATCTCCGCGCGACGCGCGATGCGCTTTCCGGCGTCGTCCATCTGCGCGGTGCGCGTCCGCGCGGCATCGCGGCCGATGCCTTCTTGGGCGATGACGTGCGAATCGAAGGCGATGTTCGCATCGGCTCGGGCGTGCGTCTCGGGAAACGTGCTCGCATCGTCGGGCCGAGCGTCATCGGTGACGGCAGCGTCGTCGGCGACGGCGTGACCATCGAAGGGTCCGTGCTTTGGGACGAGTGTCGGGTCGGCGAGGGGGCGCAGGTGCGCGACGCGATCGTCGGAGTCGGTTACGACGTTCCTGCGCGTTCCTGCGTCATCGGGCAAATTGTCGCAAACGGGAGCACCGCAAAGCTAGTCTAGGCTAGGTGTCGTCGTGAAAGGATGGTGTGCTCGACCTGGCACGACGCTGGCTCTTTCCGATCGCGTGCCTCGGCTGCGGAGGCGCCGACGTCGCGTTGTGTGATACGTGCGCGCCCGGACCCGATGAGGTCATAGACCTCGATCTCGGTGACCTCACGGTTCGAGCGCTGGCCCCGTACGAGGGGCTGTGGCGACGCGCGATCGTCGCATTCAAGGGCGGTGAGCGGGCCTACGCGGACGCATTCGCGGGCCTGCTGCGCGCGCGCTTCCCGTTCGACGGATCGGTCGTCCCGGTGACGACGACGCGGCGCAGGGTCGCGACCCGTGGATTCGATCAAGCGGTCGAGATTGCGCTCCGCTTCGCCGGCGCCGACGCGATCGACGTGTTGCGGAAGCGATGGGGGCCGGCGCAGCACGGCTCGCGCCGTCAGGTCCGTCTCGCGCTGAGTGGCCGCTTCGAGGTCCGCGACCCGCGACTCGTCGCCAGGCGGCGCATCGTCCTCCTAGACGACGTTTGCACGACCGGAGCAACCCTGCGCGATGCGGCGCGTGCCTTGCGTACCGCAGGTGCCGACGTCGCCGGCGCGCTCGTCCTGGCGACGCCGGTCGACTCCCGCCCATCCTGGGCTCCGTCGACACTAGCGCATCCGTGCGCGTCGCAACGGTTGGGCGGCGGCGTGGTATCCTAGGCTCGGAGAAAGGAAGACTGGAATGAAAGCGGTTTGGCAAGGGACGGTCGTCGCCGAGAGCGACGATACGGTCGTCGTCGAGGGGAATCACTACTTTCCGACAGCGTCGATCAAACGCGAGTTTTTCAAAGACAGTTCCTCGCATACGGTCTGCTCTTGGAAGGGGACTGCGAGCTATTACACGCTCGAAATCAACGGCACGCGCAATCCCGATGCAGCGTGGTACTATCCCGAGCCAAAGGATGCGGCCAAGGAGATCAAAGATCGGGTTGCGTTTTGGAAAGGCGTTCAAGTATCGCCGTAGCGCGCGATCTCGTCTATCTGCGCCGTGCCTGTGAGCTTGCAGCGCGCGGCGCCGCGAACGTCTCGCCCAATCCGCCCGTCGGTGCGGTGATCGTGCGCGACGGCCGGACGCTGGGTGAGGGCTTCCATCATCGGCGCGGCGAGGCGCACGCGGAAGTCGAGGCCTTAGGCGGCGCCGGCGACGTTTCGGGCGCGACGCTCTACGTTTCACTCGAACCGTGCAATCATCACGGCCGGACGCCACCCTGTACCGAGGCGATCGTCGAACGCGGGATTGCGCGCGTCGTGATCGGCGCGCTCGATCCGAATCCGAAGACCGGCGGCGGCGGCGTGGTACGCTTGCGCGCCGCCGGGATCGACGTCGAGGTCGTCGACGATCCTTGGGCGGCTTCGCTGATCGAAAAGTTTGCGACGGCGATCCGCTCGGCGCGACCGTTCGTGACGTTGAAGATGGCGAGTTCGCTCGATGGTTTCGTCGCTCCGCAGCCGGGCTCGCACTGGCTGACGGGCGCTCGCGCGCGCGAGTTCGTGCGAATGTTGCGCGCGACGCACGACGCTGTGATGGTCGGCGCGGGGACCGCCCGAGTCGACGATCCGGCCCTGACGACGCGCCCGCACTATGCGCGACGCACGCCGTATCGTCGTGTCGTCGCCTGCGAAACGGATCCGGTCGATGCTTCCCGGCGCGTCTTCGCGCCGCCCTCGGAAGCGCCCCAAGCGTTTGCGCCGACGATCGTCCTTGCGCCGCGCGGCGCCGCCGCGCGTTTCGCAGATCTCGAAGCGGTCGCGGATGTCCTCTACGTCGGCAGAGATGACGCGACGCAGCTCGACCTGGCCGCAGCGCTCGAGGCGCTCAAACGGGAACGCGGGATCGAGAGTCTCCTGTGCGAAGGAGGTCCGACGCTCGCCGGGAGGATGCTGGCGAGCGGTCTAGTCGACCGGGTCGCATGGCTCATCGCGCCGGTCTTGTTGCGCAACGAACGCGCGGTCCCCGTCCTCGCGGGTGCCGATCTCGCCGCGCAGTTGCGCTTCGAGTGCTGCGAGCGGCTCGGCGACGATCTGTTGCTCAGCGCAAAGGTAGAAAATGTTTAGCGGTCTCATCGCGTATATCGGGCGCGTGGCCTTCCTCGAACCGGTCACCGGCGGCGGCTTGCGCTTGCGCATACGGGCGCGTGAGGCGATTCGCGAAGGCATCGCGCCCAAAGATTCGATCGCGATCAACGGCGTCTGTCTGACCGCCGTCGAAGTCGTGGACGCCGATGTGACGTTCGACGTCGTCCCTGAGACCGTCTCACGCTCGACCTTGGCGAGCCTGCGCGTCGGAGAGGTCGTGAACGTCGAGCTCTCGCTGCGCGTCGGCGATCGGCTAGGCGGCCATCTCGTCTACGCCCACGTCGATGCGACGGTCGCAATCCTCGGAGATCAGCCGGAGGGTCAAGGCCGGCGCCTGTGGTTCGAACGGCCGCCTGAGCTCGCACCGTACATCGTCGAAAAGGGATACGTCGCGCTCGACGGCGTGAGTCTGACCGTCGCCTCCGCCGAGGCGTCGTCGTTCTCGGTTGCGATGATTCCCGAGACCGCGCGTCGCACGACGTTTGCCGAACGCAAACCGGGCGATCGCGTCAACCTCGAGATCGATCCCATCGCGCGCTACGCGCTGGGCGCCGTCCAAGCATACCAAGGGCAGAGCGACGGTCCGACACGCGAAGAGCTCGAGTGGGCCTATGAAATCTGATGCTGAGCGCCCCCTCGGGGAATCGTAGTTTTGAAGATAGCGGTGAGGGCGCGCGAGGTTTGGGGGCCCCAAGCGAAGCTTGGGGGGCGCGGAGGCTGGGCCGGAGCGCCTTTAAATTGAGAGCGGGATACCTTGTCGCTCCCCAACGGATCGAGTTGCGCGATGCCCCCGTCCCTGAGCCGGGCAGCGGCGAGCTCGTCGTTCGCGTCCGCGTCGCGCTGACCGACGGGACCGATCTCAAGGCGTTTCGACGCGGCCATCCTCAGATGCCGATGCCGACCCGGTTCGGCCACGAATTCTCGGGCGACGTTGCGGCGGTCGGCCATGGAGTGACCACGTTCCAGGTCGGTGATCCGGTGATGAGCGTCCACTCGGCGCCGGACGGTAGCTGCTACTGGTGCTTGCAAGGTCAGGAAGAACTGTGCGAGCGGGTGATGGAGACGAAAATCCTCGGCGCCTATGCGGACTATCTGGTCCTGCCGCCGCACATCGTCGCGCGCAATGCGTTTCGCAAGCCCGACGCGCTCTCGTACGAAGCCGCGGCGTTTCTGGAACCGTTGGCCTGCGTCGTCCATTCGGTCGATCTGATCGGCGTTCGGCCGGGGATGATCGTTGTCGTGATCGGCGTCGGCGGATTCGGCTTGCTGCACGCGCTGGCGCTGCGGGCGCGGGGTGCGCAAGCGATCGTCCTCGGACGGCGTCCCGACCGGCTGGCACTCGCGCTCGAGCTCGGAGCGGCCCGCGCGATCGTGTTCGACGATGAGGCGCCCGTTACGACGCGAAGGATGACCGACGGGCGCGGTGCGGATGCGGTGGTTGAATGTACGGGCGTGCAGGCCGTCTGGGAAAAGGCGCCCGACTTCGTCCGCCGCGGCGGGATCGTCTCGCTTTTCGGTGGGCTCCCGAGCGGCTCGAGGCTCACGCTCGATGCCGCCCGCCTGCACTATGACGAGATCCGGCTCGTCAGTCCGTTTCACTTTACGCCGCGTGCCGTCCGAGCCGCTTATGAGTTGCTCGCGAGCGGCGCGATCGATCCGGCGCCGTTGATCTCCGCGCGCTACACGCTCGATCAGTTGGCCGACGCGTTCGCGCAGCTCGACGGCGGCGACGGGATCAAGTACGCGATCGTACCGTGATGCGCGCCGCGGTCTTGTACGACGTCGACGATATCCGGATCGAAGAGCGGTCGATCCCGGAATTGCGCGGCGGTGACCTTCTCGTCCGCACGGCCGCGAGCGGGATCTGCTCGGGCGATTTGATGCCGTGGTACATCCGTCGCAAAGCGCCGCTCGTTTTCGGACACGAACCGGCGGGCGTCGTCGAGGCGGTCGGAGACCCGGCCCCGCGCGATGCGGACGGCAAGGCGTTTGCCGTCGGAGATCGTGTTTTTGCCCATCACCACGCGCCGTGCATGACGTGCGTCGAATGTCTGCGCGGTAACTACGTGCAGTGTACAGCGTGGCGGAAGAGCGCGCTTGAGCCCGGTGGGATGGCCGAGTATTTTCGCGTCCCGGCCGGCAACATCGCGGATACGCTGCGCCTCCCGGAGCGCCTTGACTTCGTCGCCGGCTCGCTGGTCGAGCCCCTCGGCTGCGTCGTGAAGTCGCTGCGGCGCTCGCGCGTGCGCGAGGGTGACGTGTTGTATGTGGTCGGCCTGGGGATCATGGGGCTGCTTCACGTGGCGCTGGCACGCGGGAGCGGTCTCTACATCGTGGCGAGCGACTTTGTGGCGGAGCGGCGTAGACTCGCCGAAGCAATGGGCGCGACCGCGCTCGATGCCGCAGCCGCTCCGCTCGCGCAGCTGCACGCCTTGACGAAGGGCCGCGGGGCCGACGCCGTGATTTGCGGGCCGGGGTCACCCGCAGCGCTGCAGCATGCGATCGACGCGGCGGCCCCGGGCGGGACGGTCCTGATGTTCACCCCGCTCGAGCCGGGGACGCCGTTCCCGCTCGACCAGCCCGAGGTCTATTTCCGCGACCTGAGCCTGGTCGCGAGCTACTCGTGCGGACCCGACGACACGCGGGAGGCCTTGCTGGCACTTGCGGACGGTCGGGTCCGGCCGGATGAAGTGGGGGTCCACGAGGTCCGGCTGGAGGGCGTAGCGGAAGCCTATCGATCCATGCGGGATGCCAAGCTCGTGAAGCCGGTGGTCCGCTTCTAAGCAACCAGCGAAGAGGTCCGTTATGACGACTGCACCCGAAACGATCTTCAAAAAAGTCAAAGTTTCGATGATGAATGCGATCCACGACATGCCATTGCTGGTCGCGCGCGATGAGGGCTTTTTCGCGGACGAAGGCCTGGATGTCGACATCATCAAGACGCCGGGCTCGGGGCAGTTCGCCTCCGATCATCAGGCGCTGCGGGCAAACGTCTTCGAGCGCACGATGGAAGCAATGTATGACAACGGAACGTGCGATCAATTTCGAATGTGCGAATGGGGCGTGATGAAGCGCGCCGTCGAATCGAATGTCGAGTCAGGGCATCGCCCGGCGAAGATCGTCGCACTCGGCTCCGCGATGTCGTCGTTTGCGATCGCGACGAGCCCGAAGTCCGGCATCTACGAGCCGGAACAACTCAAAGACGAGCCGATCGCCGTCAGCCCTTTCAACGGTTCGCATTTCACGACGCTAAAGCTGCTCGAAGGTTTTCTTGAGCGCGAGAACATCAAGACGACGTTCGCCGGGACGATGAAAGAACGGCTCGATGCGCTCAGTAAAAATGAGATCAAAGCCGCCAGTCTTATGGAGCCCTGGATCAGCGTCGCTGAAAAGAACGGGATGCGCGTCATCATGGAGTCCCATTCGACCCGGAGCGAAGCGGCAAGCGACGAACTCGACGGTCCGACCCTGGCGAAGATGTTCAGGGCCGAGGCGCGAGCCGCGGAGGCGATCAACAAGCATCCCGAACGGTACGTCCACTACCTCATCGAAGAAGCCGGCGGACTCTTGGAATTCAAGGACGTCAATCTCGCGCGTCTCCTCAACGCGCCGCCGACGCCCTACACCCGCGAGCGGTTCAAGCGGACTTACGAATGGACGCTCGGCTGGGGTCTCGTCCCGCCCGGCGCCACCTACGAGAACACGGTCGACAACCGCGCCTGGCAGACCTAACCTGGGAGATGGCGTCAAGTATATAACCTTGACAGTTGTTAAGTCGGGTTATAAGCTTATGTCACGATGGAAGGGTATGTTGAGAGTAGCTTTGCCATGGACCTTCGGGCCGCTATGGATGAGGCGGATATGTCCGCTTCCCAGCTCGCGCAGCGGTCCGGCTTAACCGAAGCCGCGATCTCGTACCTGCGCTCGGGGCGACGTTCGCCGTCCTACCGCACGGTGCAGCGTCTGAGCGCCGTTCTGCCGTCGCTCGGGAAGCGCTTTGAGGCCGGTGGGCCGATCACCAGCACGATCGAGGATGCGGTCTCCGAGAT
>Ga0209415_10002510_pt1 | contig 34389 bp, 14 predicted proteins | sample PeaSoiSIISIP2007_FD_187696 | JGI IMG/M metagenome (GOLD analysis project Ga0209415, IMG submission 187696) | Peat soil microbial communities from Weissenstadt, Germany - SII-SIP-2007 (SPAdes) (version 2) | ecosystem: Environmental > Terrestrial > Soil > Wetlands > Peat | place: Germany... | reverse complement strand
CGTCCCGATGTCTCCCGCATCCTCGTCCATCAATTACCCTGGAAGGCGCGCCCTCAAATATCGCGCCCGCGCTCACTTGGGCTTGAACTGCGCTTTTAAGAATAGGCGGACGAAAAAAGTCCACTTCTCACAGGTGGCCGGTTGGAGTCCGGCCACATTGACCAAGTACTGCTGGTATTCATCGACCAAACGGTCGAACGGTAATTTCCGGGCGATGTTCTTCATCGCCTCATGTTCAGGACTCGTCCGAAAGGGCTCAACTATTATGGGGACATGGGCGGCTCAAAAAGCCGGTAAAATGGCGACCCACGCGCGCATGTCCCCATAATATATATGTCCCCATGAGCCGCAGGGATTTTGGCGCCCAGCGAGGCGTGAACGAGGCCCGTATCCCGGATCTGCAACAAGTCAGCAACGACCTGTCCGCCGGCCTGTCCGCCGGCCTGTCCGCCATAGCTTTAGCGAAGGCGGAAGCCTTGGCGAAGACGGAAGCCTCGGCGAAGGCGGAAGCCTTGGCGAAGGCGAAAGCTACGAGCGAAGGGGGAAGCCAGCGACCGAGAGGACCAGCCAGAGTCGCTCAAGCTCACAGAATCCCTACTCGTGTGATTCGTGTGATTCGTGGGCGGCCAAAAGGACCAGCCAGAGCTGCTCAAGCTCACCCCCTAAAACGGCCCCGCGAACAAAATCCCGGAAAATCCCGGAAAATCCCGGAAAAAAATAAAAAAACAGTCCGCCTCGCCCCAACCGCCAAACAAAAAGAACCCGCGCAGCCGCCTTGGCCGATTATGACCAATTATCAGCAATTAAGCCTAATAAAGCCATTTCGAGTGAAAAATAAAAAACCACCCCCCTGCCCGGCGCCGATCCATAAGAGGGGCGGGGACGGCTCCCGCCGCGCTGCCCGCCTCGAGCGCTTCAGCAGCAGGCAGTTTGAAAAAGAAGGAGGGCAGGGATACATTGGCATCAATAGAATATGAAAGCGGCCATCAAACCCCTCACCCGACGCGCGGCCTGGAAATCACTGGCCGAGCACAGCAAACAAGTCAGGAAGCTGCATCTGCGGGAGCTTTTCGCGCAAGACGCCCGGCGCGGCGAACGCTTCACCGCCGAGGCCGCTGGGCTGTTTCTGGATTACTCCAAGAATCGGATCACGGAGACCACCTTGGAGTTGCTTCTGCAATTGGCCCAGGAATCCGAATTGCGCGCGAAGCTGGATGCGATGTTCAGCGGCGAGAAGATCAACGTCACGGAGCGCCGCGCGGTCCTGCATGTGGCCCTGCGCGCCCCGAAGGACGCCACGATCATCGTGGACGGGAAGAATGTCGTCCCTGACGTCCAGGCCGTGCTTGGCAGGATGGCGGAATTCTCGAACCGCATCCGCCGCGGCGATTGGGAGGGCCACACCGGCAAGCGCATTAAGAACGTGGTGAATATCGGCATCGGCGGTTCTGATCTCGGGCCGGTGATGGCCTACGAGGCGCTCAAGCATTACAGCGAACGCGGTCTGACGTTCCGCTTTGTCTCGAACGTGGACGGCATTGATTTTGTGGAGGCGACCCGCGACCTCGACCCGGCGGAGACGCTGTTCGTGGTTTCCTCGAAGACCTTCACGACGCTGGAAACCATGACCAACGCTGAAACCGCGCGCGACTGGCTGCTCAACGGACTCGGGGGCGACCGGGCGGCAGTGGCCAAACATTTCGCGGCGGTTTCGACCAACGCGGAAAAGGTTTCCGCGTTCGGCATCGATACGGCGAACATGTTCGGCTTTTGGGACTGGGTAGGCGGACGGTATTCGATGGACTCGGCCATCGGCCTTTCGACCATGCTGGCCATCGGGCCGGACAACTTCCGCGCGATGCTTGAGGGTTTCCACCAGATGGATGAGCACTTTCGAACCGCGCCCTTCGAACAAAACCTGCCGGTGCTCATGGCCCTGCTGGTCGTGTGGTACACCGGCTTTTTCGACGCCCAAACCATCGCCGTGCTGCCCTACGAGCAATATCTGAAGCGGTTCCCGGCTTACCTGCAACAGTTGACCATGGAAAGCAACGGCAAACACGTGACCCTCGAAGGGAAACCCGTCACCTGCGACACCAGCCCCGTCTTCTGGGGCGAACCGGGAACCAACGGCCAGCATTCCTTCTACCAGTTGATTCACCAGGGCACCCGCCTGATTCCCTGTGATTTCATCGCGTTCGGCCGGGCGTTGACGCCTTTGGGACGGCACCATGACATGCTGGTGGCGAATGTGTTCGCCCAGGCTGAGGCGCTGGCCTTCGGAAAGACCCGCGCCGAAGTGAAAGCCGAGGGTACGCCCGATTGGCTCGTGCCGCATCGCGTTTTCGAGGGGAATCGCCCGTCAAACGTCATCCTCGCGGATCGGCTTGCGCCGGAAGTCCTCGGCAAACTCGTGGCCCTTTACGAACACAGCGTCTTCGCCCAAGGCGCGATCTGGAACATCAACTCGTTTGACCAGTGGGGCGTGGAACTCGGCAAAGCCCTGGCCCAGCGCATCATTCCGGAACTCGAGGGCCCGGGCGAACCGGCGTTGGGCCACGACAGCTCGACCAACCACCTGATCCGGCGCTATCGGGAATTGAAGAAAACATTATGAATACTCTTGGCTTCAACGAACAACAACTGCAGAAAATGAGGACCCAGCCCGGCTTCATCGCCGCGCTGGACCAAAGCGGCGGCAGCACCCCCAAGGCCTTGGCTGCGTACGGAATCAAGGAAGGGGCGTGGTCCAACGAAGATGAGATGTTCGCGATTGTGCATCAGATGCGCACGCGCATCGTTACCAGCCCCAGCTTCACCGGCGAACGGATTCTTGGCGCGATTCTGTTTGAGAACACTATGGACCGGGAAATCCAGGGGCAGCCTGCGGCAGACTATCTCTGGAACGTGAAGCGGGTCGTCCCGTTCCTGAAAGTGGACAAGGGTCTGGCAGGTGAGAAAGACGGGGCGCAGTTGATGAAACCGATGCCTCAACTTGCCGCGCTGCTCGAGAAGGCCAAAGCCAAGCGCATTTTCGGCACCAAGATGCGCTCGGTCATCAACCAGGCCAACGCGGCCGGGATCAATGAGGTCGTAACTCAGCAGATCGAAGTGGCGGCGCAAATCCTGGCGGCGGGCCTCGTGCCCATAGTCGAACCGGAAGTGGATATTCATTGCCCCGCGAAAGCCAAAGCCGAAGAGTTGCTCAAAGCAGCCATTCTCGCGCAGTTCGACAAGCTGCCGGCCGGGCCATCGGTCTTGCTCAAGCTTACGCCACCGGAGCAAGACGACTTTTACGTTGATTTCGTCAACCATCCTAAGGTGGTGAGGGTAGTTGCGCTGTCGGGTGGTTATTCGCGGGAAGAAGCCAACGAACGGCTGCGCCGGAATCACGGCGTCGTCGCGAGCTTTTCGCGGGCGTTGGTCGAGGGGCTGTTGGCCCAACAATCCGATGCTGAATTCAACGCCCTGCTGGATGCAGCCATTCGGAGCATTTTTGAGGCCTCCACGGTTAAGCAGGCATGAACCAAACAGAAGAATAGGAAGCGTCGATTATGAAAGCGAAGACCACCGTGCAACTCGGAATGATTGGGCTGGGCCGGATGGGGGCCAACATGGCGCGCCGGCTCATCAAAGACGGGCATCAGTGCGTCGTCTTCGACCGTTCACCCGCGGCGGTGAAGGATTTGGTCAAAGACCACGCCGTCGGCGCCACCTCGCTGGCCGAGTTGGTGAAGAAGCTCGACAAGCCGCGCGCCGTCTGGCTGATGGTCCCGGCAGCAGTTGTGGACAAGTCGATCGCCGAGCTGTCGCCTCTGCTGGAGGCTGGGGACAGCCTCATCGACGGAGGCAATTCCTACTATGTGGATGACATCCGCCGCGCGCGGGAACTGGCCTCAAAAGGAATTCATTATGTGGATGTCGGCACCAGCGGGGGCGTCTGGGGTTTGGAGCGTGGCTACTGCATGATGATCGGTGGTGAAACGGACGTGGTGCGGCGTCTGAATCCCATCTTCGCCACACTGGCGCCGGGCATCGGCGACCTTCCGCGAACGCCGGGGCGCGACCAACTCGGCGGCACCGCCGAACAAGGCTACTTGCATTGCGGCCCCAATGGCGCCGGGCACTTCGTCAAGATGGTTCACAACGGCATCGAATACGGCATCATGGCCTCCTATGCCGAGGGCTTGGGCGTTTTGAAAGCCGCCAACATCGGTAAACAGCAACGCGAAGCCGACGCCGAAACCACGCCCTTGCGCGACCCGGGCGGTTATCAATACGACCTCAACCTGGCCGACGTCGCCGAAGTATGGCGGCGCGGCAGTGTCATCGCCTCGTGGCTGCTGGACCTGACGGCCACCGCGCTGGCGGCGGACCCCACCCTTTCGAAATTCGCCGGCCGGGTCTCCGATTCGGGCGAGGGCCGCTGGACGATCAAGGCGGCCATCGATGAAGGGGTGCCGGTGCCGGTGTTGACGACCGCGCTTTACGAACGCTTCGCCTCCCGCGGCGAGGCCGATTACCAGGACAAGCTGCTTTCCGCCATGCGGTTTGGCTTCGGCGGACACCTGGAGAAAACGGCGGATAAAAGCCTATGACGCACAAATCTTCTCCCATGACTAAAGGGAACTTATGCGTATAGGAATCGCTACCGATCACGGTGGGTTTGAGTTGAAGGAAAAGTTGGCCGCCCGCCTGCGCAACGCGGGCCATAACGTAATTGATTTCGGCGCTCGCGAACCGATGCCGGACGATGATTATCCCGATTTCGTTATTCCCCTCGGCCAGGCGGTGGCTGCCGGAAAAGTGGACCGTGGAGTGGCGGTTTGTGGCAGCGGCGTCGGCGCTTGCGTTTGTTTGAACAAAGTCAAAGGCGTTCGCGCCTGTCTGATCGAGGATCATTTCTCGGCCAAGCAAGGGGTCGAGGACGACAACCTCAATGTGCTTTGTTTGGGCGGACGAATCGAAGGACCGGAGTTGGCCTGGGATTTGGTCCAGACGTTTCTTGCCGCAGAATTCAGTCAGGCCCCACGGCACCTGCGCCGGCTGCGGAAGGTGGCGGCACTGGAGAGCCAACCGGGATAGCCACAACCTTGGGAGGACTCCGAGATTTTCGCTGCCCAAGTTAAAGCACCGCAACGCCGCGGCCCAGCCAGAATCAGAAGGAGAGGCAGCAAGCAGGTTCGGAAAAGAAGCTGCCGGTCGAGGCCAGCGGAAACTTCGGCCGGGAAGCGCGCTGGTACGCGAGGTGGCCGGCCGAAACCACGTGCGTGACATGGGTGGTGTTTTCGAATGGGTGGCCGTCGTAAAGCACCAAGTCCGCGACCTTGCCGGGTTCAAGGCTGCCGTAACGGTCGTCGATCTGCAGGATTCTGGCCGCATCGATCGTAATGGAGGCCAGCGCCTTGTCGAACCCGAGGCCGTAGACCATGGCCACAGCCGCCTCGTGACGAACGACGCGTGTTTTCGGCACGTAACCCTCAAAACCGCTGCTGATGGCCAAAGGAATTCCTTTGCCGGAGAGGACCGCGGCGTTGCCGAGAAAGCTGTTTAACGTTTCCATGCTGCCTCCAGCCCGCTGCATGGTAGGATGGACAACCACCGGAAGCTTGGCCTGTTTGATCTGGTCGGGAACCAGGTAGGCCTCGGCGGCCATAGCCAGCACCCCACGCAAGCTGTAATCCTGAGCCAGGCGCAGGCCGGTGACGAGGTCATCGGCGCGTTGGGCCACGATGAAGGTGGCGATTTTCTGGTCCATGGCTTGCAGCACCGCCAGGTTCTTGAGGTTCGTGTCAACGTCCTCCGGGTTCTTGGCGACTTTTACCTTTTGGCGGTAGTTGGCGGCCGCGGTGAAGGCGCTGCGGATGAGAGCAACCGTGCCCATCCGAGTGGTCGGACGCTTTTCCGGATAGGCTGCCTTGGGGATTTCGCCCAGGTTAATAATCAGAGCTTGAGGGAACCGGACGACCATGCTGTCAGCGGTTTTTCCGAAGGTGCGAAAGACACCGGAAAGCCCAGCCAGCACGTTTTGGCGGCCTGGACAGGCATGCAGGGTAGTGACACCCTCCTCCAGCAGGAAGCGCAAGAGGGGTTCCTCCGGGTTAAAGCCATCGAGCACCCGCAGCTCGGCTTCGTTCGGATCGCTCTTCTCGTCCACTTCTTGGTCGGCGGGAATGTTCAGTTCGCCGCTGAGCGGGACGGTGCTGAAGGCATCAATCAAGCCCGGCGTGACCGCCGTGGCGCTGATGAGGGGGAGATCCTCCGGCACGTCGTGGCCGGCCAGCGGCTCGATCGATTCAATCTTTCCGTCCTTCACATGGATGAGCGCGTCCTCGATAGCGCCTTGAGCAACCGTGTAGGCAACGCGTGCTAGAACACGAAACTCGCTCGTCTGCTCGCCGACGGCTTGGTTCGAGGCCGGCAGAGCCTTCGGCCTCCCGAGCGGCCCTGGAGGCGGGACGAGCGGAAAGCGCGGCACGCTCTCGGAATGGGGCAAGTCGAACCCGCCGGTTTGATAGCGGCGCTGCAAATCGTCGTCGAGATCGAACACCTTTTGGCCATCGATATAGGTTTGAAGCACGCGCGTCCAGATGCTGAAGGGCGCGCCGCTCAGGACCACGAAATCGGCGTCCTTGCCCGTTTCCAGGGAACCGATCCGGTCGTCCAGCCGGAGGGCCTCAGCCGCATTGGACGTTAGCGCCTTCAGCGCGACGTCCGGCGGCAGACCGCCGCGGACGGCGATGGACGCCGTGCGGAGCAGGAAGCGGTTCTCCGTGATCGGATCGTCCGTGTTAATCATCACCGTGACGCCCGCGGCGTTCAGTTCCCGGCCGCATTCTTCGCTCAAGTTCACGGTCTCGCTTTTTCCACCTGGCGAATCGACGATGGTCATGGAGACCGGGACATGCCGCTGAGCCAGTTCGGAGGCGAGCTTATAGGCCTCGGTGCCGTGCTGGATGACGAGGTCGAAACCGAATTCATCCTTCAGCCGCAGGACACTGCGAATGTCATCGGCCCGGTGCGTGTGAAAATGAACCGTCCGCTTGTTTTGCAGGACTTCGACCAGCGGTTCCAAGTCCAGGTTCACCTCGGGCGGGCTGACGTCCTTGCCCTCGGCAAGCTTGCGCCGATAGGAATCCCATTTGCGCAGGTACTCCCTGGCCTTGATGAATTCCTCCCGTTGCAGGGCAAAGATCTTCATGCGCGTGCCGGGGGCTTTGGCTTTCGCGCCGTAAGCGCGTTTAGGGTTCTCGCCGTTGGCCATCTTCAAGCCACCGACCGTTCGTGGGCTTTTGATGAGCATCTCCTCTACGGTCCGACCGCGATACTTGACGTAAACGGTCTGGCCCCCGATGACATTGCCGCTGCCGGGCATCACGTTCGCGCTGGTGACACCGCCCGCCAACGCCATTTGGATGCCTGGATCATTCGGGTTCAACGAGTCCAGCGCGCGCACGCCGCTCTCGACCGGGTTGCTCATCTCGTTGCCGTCGGAGTTGCCGGGGACCGCCGGGCGGGAATAAACGCCAAGGTGCGAATGGGTGTCGATAATGCCGGGAATGATGACTCGGTTCGTCACGTTAATCCTCTCCGCTTCGTCGGGAATAGCGACGCTATCCGAGGGTCCGACCTGGGTGATCTTGCCGTCCTGGACCACGAGCACTCCGCGCTCAATCACGCCGCCTTTGCCATCCAGAATCTTGGCTCCCACCCAGGCGCGGGGAGTGGCTGCGGGCGCCGTCACCGCGGAGAAAAAGCCGGCGCCGAGAACGGTTGCGGCCGCAAGAACGAGTCGTCGGGAGAGAGGGCTAAGTGTGATTACAACCGCCGCAAACGGCAGTCTAAACATCTGATTCATTAATCCGATCCTCATGGAGCGTATGGAGTTGCGAGGAGAAAGTATAGCTAGTTGCTCTTATGGTCAATAGCTAACGCACTGCTGCTGAACCCCCGCGCTCAGGGGCTGGCGGGCGGCGGGGGCGAGGACGCGGGGCTGGTCAATCGTGCCTCTACCGCGCCGGCCACCTCCGGGTTCAGCTTGCGAAGGCACTCCAGGCAGAGCCCGTGACTGAACGTGGCGTGGGAGTGCTGCTGGACGTAGGTCTCGATCTGGGTCCAAGAGCCCCGGTCGTCGCGGATTTTCTTGCACGACGCGCAAATGGGAATCAGGCCCCTCAGGGTCTTCACTTCCGCCAGGGCTTGCTCCAGGTCACGAATGACCGCTTCGCGCCCGGCCTCCGCCCGCTGCCGCGCGAGCGCATGGCGCTGGACGTCCCGGGCGCCAAGATGGAGCCCAGTCAAGCCGATGAGCCAGAGCCCCAAATGGGCCAGCGCGACGTTCCGGCTCTCTCCCGGCGTGGCAAAGCGGCTCATCGGGACCGTGACACTGATGCCACCGCGCAACTCTCCCTCCTTGCGCCCCTTTTCCTCGTGACACTGCAGGCAGCTTCGGTTCGTGACGAGGGGGCGCATCATGCGGAAATAGCGTTCTCCCTGGCGGATTTCAGTCGAGCTGATCTCGTTGGTCAGCACTCCCTTTCCACTTTGAGCGAAACGTTCCAAGGCCTGCCGTTCCCAGGCATCTGGCAGGTTCGCCGGACGCAGCGGCCGGAGACTGGTGAGGCGGCCGCGAATGCCCATATTGTCCTCCTGGCTCTGAAAAATCTGGCGGCTCACCAGGGCCGGGTTGAGAAGGGTCAGGACACGGCCGGAGGAGGTGCGGAGTTCCCGCTCCTCATCGGCGGCATCGGCGGTGGAAACGCTGGATTCCATCAGGCCGGACTTGGGCACATACACTCCGCCGTGAAGGATGCTCCACTGCCGGTAGAGCAGGTCCCTTTCCAGGAGCGCTCGCGCGGCTAAGGCGGTCAACGAGCGGATCTCACGCTGAATCTGCGCGAGACTCCAGGCCAGCGAGATGCCCACGGCGACGGTCCAGGCGCAGGTCAGCAGCACAAGATGCCTGCGATAGGGCGCCGGGCTTCTGCCAGCGTCCGGCTCGGCTCGGTGACCCGCGGGAACCATTTGCATATCAGATGGGAAACCGTCGCCAATTAGGGTAGTCAATTGGCAATGGCAGCACAAGTGTTTTTCGCTTTCCTCCCGCCCGTCCGTCTGGCACCCTGCGAACATTATGAGTGTGAGCGAAAAAGGAATCATACTATGAAGGTCACAAACCACAGCCGGTCAACCTTTGGCCGCACCTCGCTGCCGCTGGCAGCTAGCGTCGCCGTGGTGGTGCTGCAAACGGGGGTCGTTATGGGCGCCAGTCCCCTCACCTCGCCGCGCGAACGCATTTCGATTAACGATGACTGGCGGTTCAGGAAGGGCGACCCCGCCGGCCTTGCCGATAATCTCGCCTATCCCCGCGGAAAGGGCGCGGTCCCGACCAGCGGGATTGCCGCCTACATCCTGCCGACCGGCAACGGCTTCATCGCCGATCCCGCCAAGCACTACGTCAAACCCGATGGCAATTTCGGCGGCGCCATCACGTACGTCGACCCCGCATTCAGCGACGCCGAGTGGCGTCAACTGGATCTGCCCCACGACTTCGGCGTCGATGGCGCCTTCATTCCGCCCGGGCAGGCCGGCTCGGACGGCGCTATGGGGCGTTTGCCGTTCTTCGGGGTCGCCTGGTATCGCAAGCATCTGTCAATCCCCGCCGCCGACGCCGGCAAACGGATATTTCTCGAGCTCGACGGCTCGATGTCGTACACGGCGGTCTGGTGCAACGGCCAGATCGTGGGCGGCTGGCCCTATGGCTACACCTCCTGGCGCGTGGACCTCACGCCCTACGTCAAAACCGGCGCGGACAACGTCCTGGCCATCCGCCTGGACAATCCACCCAGGTCGTCACGGTGGTATCCTGGAGGCGGCATCTACCGGAACGTCTGGCTGACCAAGACCGGGCCGGTTCACATCGCCCAGTGGGGGACGTTTGTCACCACGCCGGAGGTCACGGTCAGCGCCGCTGCCGTGACGCTGAAGGTCACGGTTGACAACCACGCCAAGGCGGACGTGAACGTCAGCCTGGCCACGCAGATCTTCGCCCTGGATGCCAACGGGCTGCGCGCCGCGGCGGCGGTAGCGGCCATGGCGGCCTTGGACACCCCGGTCGCTGCGGGGAAGAGCGCTACGGTTGAAACTAAAACATCCTTGGCCAATCCCAAGCTCTGGAGCCCCAAGACCCCCAACCGCTACCTGGCCCTCACCACCGTGACTCAGAATGGCGCGGTGGTTGATTCCTACGAGACTCCCTTCGGCATCCGCACGTTCAAATACGACCCCAACGCGGGCCTGTTCGTCAACGGCGAGCACGTCAAACTCAACGGCGTCTGCGATCACCACGATCTGGGCGCCCTGGGCACCGCCATCAACTTCCGCGCCCTGCAACGCCAAGTCGAGCTGCTCAAGGACATGGGCTGCAACGCCCTACGCACCAGCCACAATCCCCCCGCGCCGGAACTCCTCGACCTGGCCGACCGCTACGGCATGATAGTCCTGGATGAATCCTTCGACACGTGGGGCAGCACCAAGCGCGCCAATGACTACGGCGGCGCCAACCTCTTCAACGTGTGGCATGAACAGGATCAACGCGCGCTCGTGCGCCGGGATCGCAACCACCCCAGCGTTTTCGCCTGGAGCATCGGCAATGAAATCGCCGAACAGAGCCAGGGCGCCAACTCGGCCATCGCCAAGGAACTGGCCGCGATCGTACATTCTGAAGACCCTACGCGCCCCGTCACCGCCGCGTGCGACGGTGCCGAGTCCGCGCGGAATGGTTTCAGCACTCTGCTCGACGCCATGGGCTTCAACTACAAGCCGGACAACTACATCCGCTTCCACGAGAGTTACCCCGCCCAGTTCTTCTTCAGCACCGAATCGGCCTCCACCATCTCCTCCCGGGGCGAGTATTTCTTCCCGGTGGTTGGACCGGGCTTCGGGGCGATCACTGGACGCGGCGGACGCGGCGGCGCCACCGGCACACCCCCTCCGGTCAGCCAGGATAACCCGAGTCACCAGATGAGTTCCTACGACCTGTACTATCCAAGCTGGGCCACCTCCCCCGACCACGAATTCTACGGCCAGGACCACTGCGCCGCCGTCGCCGGCGAGTTTGTCTGGACCGGCTTTGACTACATTGGAGAACCCACCCCCTGGGGCGGCGGCAGCGACCCCTCGCGTTCCTCCTACTTCGGCATCATCGACCTGGCGGGCTTCCCCAAAGATCGCTTCTACAGCTACCAGGCCCAGTGGCGTCCCGATTTCCCTATGGCCCACATTCTGCCGCACTGGAACTGGCCGGACCGCGCCGGTCAAGTCACGCCCGTCCATGTCTATACCTCCGGCGACGAGGCCGAACTCTTCCTCAACGGCAAGTCGCTGGGCCGCAAGAAGAAGATCTTCGAAGGCTCCGCCAACCAACAGCTCAATGGCCAGCCCGCGTACCGCATCCGCTGGGATGACGTAGCCTACACTCCCGGCGAACTCAAGGTGGTCACCTACAAAGCCGGCAAGGAATGGGCCACCGACACCGTCAAGACCACCGGAGCCGCCACGCAGTTGTTCCTCAAGCCTGACCGTGCCGCCATCGCCGGCGACGGCCACGACCTTTCTTTCGTCACGCTCACCGTTGCCGACAAGGAGGGCCTGATGGTCCCACGTTCCAAGAACCCGATCACCTTCGAGATCTCCGGTCCCGGCGAGATCGTCGTCACCGACAACGGCGACGCCACCGACCTCGTGGGCTTTTCCTCGAAGGAACGCAAAGCCTTCAACGGCTTGGCCCTGGCCATCGTGAAGGCGAAGCGGGGACAAGCCGGGATTATCACCGTGACGGCCAAGTCCGAGGGCCTGACCACCGCCTCCACGAAGATCGAACTCAAGTAGCGCTCGCATGATCGCGCCCACAGCCGCGCATTTCTGCTGGCCACTGGTTCTGGGGTCCCTTTGTCTTTGGGTCGCAGGAGCGTCGGCCTCGGCCCAGGTGAACTTGCCTCCCCCGACGACGCAGTTGCGAGACGCGGTGCTGCCAGCCGGCGCCGCCCTGAACTGGGACAAGACGAGCGTCACCACGGTCAATGCCCAGCGGGCACAGGTGTCCCTGGACGGCACCTGGCGCTTCATACCCGCAACCGAAGGAAGCTCGGAGCCCGCGAAGGTGGGCTGGGCCTATATCAAGGTGCCGGGCAGTTGGCAAGGTTCCCGGGGCAGGTCTTCCGATTTGGTGGCCCGTGGCGGCGGCCCGCAATGGGATCTCTATGACGGGGCGCGGGTGGCACGGGCCTGGTATGAGCGGCAGGTGGCGATCCCGGCGGAATGGCAAGGCCGCGCGATCAGCCTGCGCTTCGATCGCGTGTGTACCGACGCGATGGTTTATGTCAACGGCACGGAGTGCGGAAAGATCGCCTGGCCCTGGGGCTCGGTGGACATCACCTCAGCGGTAAAGCCAGGCCAAACGGCGGCTGTCCGGGTGCTGGTGGCGGCCATCGCCGATGCGGAGCAGGTGGGGACCTTCTGGCAGAATGCCTTCATGAACGTCTCCTACTCCGCGGCCTCGCTCAGGTCGCGGGGCCTGACCGGCAGCGTCTTTTTGGAAAGCCGTTCCTCGGAGGCCCGGGTGACCGATGTCTTTGTGCGCACTTCAACACGGAAGCAGGAGATCTCCCTGGATCTGGAGTTGAGCGGGATCAAGCAGGCAGGCCAGGTTCATGCCGCCGCGGATATGCTCAACGAAAAGGGCGAGGTGGAGAAGAGTTTCAGCGCGGACGCGGCGGTGGATGCAAAGGTGACGCAGACCTTGGCTCTCTCGTGGCCCTGGGCCGACCCGCGCTTGTGGGACGTGGGCCAGCCCAACCTTTATACGCTTCGGCTGAAAGTGACGGGCGCGGGCCTGGATGACGAGTACCACCAGAAGTTCGGTTTCCGGGAGTTCTGGATCCAAGGCCGGCAGTTCTACCTCAACGGCACCGTGGTCCACCTGCGGCAGCCTTGCTTTTACAACGGGCCGCGCCAGCAGGTGGGGGACATCTTCTCCGAAATGGGATCGGAGAATGTGGATAGCCGGGGCGATGCGGCCGACTCGGGGCGAAGTCTGGACGACGCCGATCGAAGGGGATACTTAGTGGCAGAGTATGTCCTCAACGCCAACAAGTACCTGATGAATTCGAGGGGAGTTGTCTGGGAACAGAACCGGCAGCGTGCCTTCGACCGCGCCGCCGTGTGGATGCGCCACTACCGCAATCACCCCTCCGTGGTGATCTGGATCGCCGGCATGAATTTCTTCAACAGCGCGGTGGACGCCGATCCCCGCTTGGTGGGGCGCCGCGGCTGGGGTCAGAGCGAGGAGCGCTGGCAGCGCCTCATGGTTTTCGGCAAGGAGATGTTCGATGGGCTCAAGAAACTCGACCCCACCCGCGCCTATTACAGCCACGCAGGGGCGTATACGGGCGACATTTACACGATGAACTGCTACCTGGACCTGCTGCCCATCCAGGAGCGCGAAGAGTGGCTAAGCGCATGGGCGGAAGGCGGCGAGATGCCCGTTTCCATGGTCGAGTTCGGCACGCCCATGGACTGTACGTTCCGGCGCGGGCGCCACGGGTTTGACAGCAACATCACCAGCGAGCCCTTGTTGACAGAATTCGCCGCCATCTATTTTGGCGCCGATGCCTATGCTTCGGAGGAACCGAAGTATCGGCAGTATCTTCATGGCCTGTTCCGCAGCGGGATGCTCTACCAGAGCTCCGAGAACCGCCTGGATGAGTACGCCAACAACCACAAAATCCAGCAACTCTACCGCATCAATACGTGGCGCAGTTGGCGGACGGCAGGCCTGCCGGGCGGCCTGCGCACCTGGTCCTGGATGCAGGACGCCCTCCAGGAGGTCAACGGCCCGACCCTGGCGTGGATCGCCGGCCCTGCGGGGGCCTACACCGCAAAGGACCATCACTTCAGCCCCGGCCGGAAGATCGAGAAACAGATCGTTCTGATCAATGATACTCGCCAGCCCCAGGAGTTCACCGCCGCCTGGACGGCCACGGTGGGCGGCAAGGAAGTCGATAAGGGCCAGATGCAAGGCAACCTGGCGGTTTCGGAGATCCGATTCTTTCCCTTCCAGGTCATCGCGCCCGCTGAGGAGGCTGGTGGCAATGCCGACGGCCAGATCGCGCTGGCCGCGACCATCGGCCAGGCCCGGCATAAGGATGCCTTTGCGTTTCGTGTCTTTGGCGGGGACCAGCCGGGCAGCGGTCAGATCGCTATGGTTGATCCGAACGGCATGACCGGCAAAATGCTGGCGGACCTGGGCTATCGGACCTCTCCCTGGAATGGCGCGGCGGCTCCCCTGGTGGTGATCGGACGGAACGCGCTCAAGGACGACCCGGCGGTGGCTGCCAGGCTGGAGCCCTACCTGCGGGCCGGAGGCCGGGCTCTGATCTGTGCCCAGGACCCCGAATGGATAACCCGGGCCCTGGGGTGGCGCGTGTGCCCGAAGGTGGCCCGACGCGTCTTCCCCGTCCATTCTGCCACTCTGCATTCCCCATTCCACACTCTGCATTCGGAAGACCTCCGCGACTGGACGGGCAGCAGCACCCTGATTGAGGCCCGCCCGGAATATGTGGGAGATTACGTCAGAGGGAACGAACGAGAGCAGCCCTACGCCGGGTGGCACTGGGGCAATCGCGGCGGGGTCAGCAGTGCGGCCATCGAGAAGCCCCACCGCAGCGGCTGGCGTCCCTTGCTCGAATGCGAATTCGACTTGGCCTACACCCCGCTGATGGAGTTGGACTGCGGCCAAGGCCGGCTGATCGTCTGCACCCTGGACCTGGAAGACCACCTGCTCGAGGATCCCGCGGCGCGGCGCATGGCCGGGCGCATCATGGATTACGCGCTTCACTCCCCGCGGTCGCCACAGGTGAGCCAGGTCATGTATCTCGGCGGCGCAACGGGCGCGGCATGGCTCGACAAGATCGGGGTGACTTATCAGCAGTCGGCGACGCTGGACACCGGCGCCGGGCTGCTGCTCATCGGCCCGGATGCCACCCTCGATACCACGGCGCTCACCGCTTACCTGGAGAAAGGCGGCAAGGCGTTCTTTTTGCCGCGCTCGCAGGCAGATGGCTGGCTCGGAACCACATTGAAACCGGCGGCAGCCCGTTTCGCCGGCTCGCTGTCCGCGCCAGAGTGGCCCGAAACCAGAGGCCTCAGCGCATCCGATCTTCGCTGGCGTTGTTACCTGGACAATCCCCCCTGGATCCTCAGTGCCGGCGCCGAGGTCGGGGCGGACGGCCTGATTGGCCGCAAGACCGTAGGCAAGGGCCTGGCTCTCTTCTGCCAGGTCGACCCGGATTACTTCCACGCGGACGAGAAGACCTATTTCCGCTACACGCGCTGGCGGGCCACCCGCGCCGTCGCCCAATTGCTGGCCAACCTGGGCGCCAGTTTCGCCGTGGACGGCCGGATATTCCATCCCCTCAGTTTTACGGACAAGCCGGGCTTCTCGATGGCCCCGAACGGCGACCGGTCGGGGCCTCAAGCCACGGGCCCGCGAGTTGGCTCGGAAGCGCCTCAGAGTCCCAAGCCGGAGGGTCCCCCGTCTCTCGGGTATTATTACCCCGATTATCGCACCGATTTCCCCATGGGAGATAATCCCTACCGCTATTATCGTTGGTAAGCTGGAGAAAAAAAGAGGCCGGACAGATGTCCGGCCTCTGCGTTCAGAGCGCGCGCCAGCTAACTAATTTCTGACGCGGTAGAATTTCATGCTGCCGCTGCTCGGCGTGATGGTGAGCGGGCTGGTGCCCGGCACATCGGTCCACGGCCCGGTTACTTGGTCGGCGGACTGGAGAGTGCCGCTGAACGTGAGGACCAGACCCGTCGGGGTCACGGAGATCTTAATGGCGAGTCCCGCTGGCGGGCCGTAGGCAGCCGGCGAAACCACGAGCTGGATGGCCTCCATCGGCGCGCGCGGGGTGCCCCCGCCGCCAAGGCCGTTGGCGGTGGTGGCCTGAACCATGATGTTCGACGCGGTTAAACCGCTGAAGACCATATAGTTACCGACTGTCGGCGCCTCCGGGTTGCTGCTGACCGGGGCTTGAACGTAGTTAAACATATTGCTCGTTGCCGTGATGAACTTGTAGCCCGTGAGAATCGCCCCAGTGCCCGCATCCAGGATACGATAACCGCCTGACCTTCCGACCACACTACCCATGGCATAAACATAGACGGAATAGCCGTTGGCGGTCAGGGCGGACGGCAGGTTGGAGATGGTCACCGTGGTCGTACCCGCAGAGACCGTGTCCAGGTAACCGGTCATGAGTTGTTTGTCAGGACCAGCCGGGAACGCATTATTCTCCTCGCCCAGGCCCGTCGTGGACCAAGTGTTGGGTGAGGACCAACTCACACTCACCAACGTGGTGGAGGAGGTATTGTCGGCGTAATCGCTGACGATGCCGGTGACATTCGTGCCAGCATCGAGCTTGAGGTTGTTCCAGTTGGCCTGCATCACGCTCGGCACACCGGCGATGGCGGTGGATGCCAGGGTGCTGGCATTATTCCCGCTGACTTGATCGGCGCCGAAGTGCAGGCCGATGCTGTAGGCGCGTTGGGACGAATCGGCGGCATCGTCGAAGTTCCAGTAGGCCAGGAGGCTTTCACCCGTCAGGTCGGTCGGCGGCGTCCCGCTGGCGAGCAGGGCGGCATCCGCGGCGCTGACGGCGCTGGAATAGACGGCGAAGTCATCGATGAGACCTTTGAGGTCATTATTAACGCTGTCCTCGGATCCCATATACAGATTGATGAAGTCCTGGGGCAGAGCGGCCGTGTTGACGCCCTTGAGGAACAGGACGCCATCGATGTAGATGAACTTATTGGTCGTGTCCTTGACGAACACGAAGTTATGCCAATTCGTCCAGAAGTTGTCATTACCGACGGCCTTGTAAGGGGCGAAGGTCGTGATGCTGGCGCTAATGCGCTCCGTTGTGGCAGTGCAGCAACCATCGGTGTCGAAGTAGATGTTGTCGTCGCTCCAAGGGGCATGGGCCTGGAAGCCGCGCTCGGTGCCGCTGCTCGAGGGCGACGTGGCCCAGAAGGCGGACGAACCTCCCCCATCCGTGACGATATCGTTCGTCGCGTACCGCTTAATCCACACGGACATGCTCATGACATCGTTTGCGGCGGCAAGGTTCAGGAAACTGCCATCGGCGACATACACCGCGGTACCCGAGCCAGATTCACCGAAGGCGATGGCGTAATCACCGGACTTGCCCGTATGCCCACCACCATTCGCGCTGAAGAAGGCAGGTCCCTCGATGGTGCCGATGTATCCATGGACCACGTCCCGGGTGTACGGGGCCGCCGAGAATGACCAATGGTAAACGACGGCGTCGCCGTTCTCGACATAGCCCAGCGTCACGTTGATCGTGTCATTGGGCGCGTAAATGCCGTCGGGAACATAAGTTATGGTGGCGACGTCCGCGACCTTGCTCACGTCGACCTTAACCGGCGTGCCGTTGAGCACCATGGTGATCGAGTTCGGGTTGATTGGATACTGGCCATCGACCAGCACGGCTTGGACCTCGCCATTGGGAGCGACGGAGGTGGCGCCGTTGGCCGGTGAGACGGAGCGCACATAAGCTTTCGGCAGCGGCGCGACGCTGAAGTCCACGGTGATCGGTGGCAGAGTGGAGCACTTGATCAGGATGTAGCTAACCTCGAATTCGGACAAGCCACCGGCGCTAGTGCCCGTGATGCCAGCCCAGCCGCCATGCACCGGGGTCGGCGGATTGGACCAGGCGATGTCCCAACCGGCGGGTTCGGGCGTCGTGCCATCGGCCGGCCAGGTCTTGGCAAAGACGATGTTCGTGCCATCGGGTTTGGAGGGATCGATCTTCAGGCGCTCCCAGTACCAGGTATCCTTGGTCCAGCCATAGCTGGTTTGCGGCCCCCAACCGCGGAGGTCATCGAGCATCTTGAAATGCACGCTGGTGGTGGGTCCGCCATTGAAGTTCTCCGAGTTGTTCCGGAGGTTCAAGTTGTAGCCAATCCAATTAGCGGCCTGCCCCGTCACTCCGGTGCTCACGCAGGTGCCGATGCCACCGCGCGGCCCGTCAGCAAGGGTGCCGAAGTTGATCACGCGAATGCGCGCGAGGACTTCTTGCGCGGTATTGCTGCCCCCGGGGCCGACGTAAATCAGATGGTTCGGATCGTTCGTCAAGGTGTTGACGTAGAGCACGCCGTTCAATTGCTGGTAATGGTCGCTGCCAAGTCCTACAGTCGATCCGGATACGGCGAGCCAGTTCGGGTCGCGGACGGGACCGTTGAAGTTATCCTGGAAGCCATTGACCGTCTGACCCAACTCGTACGGGACTGCCGGCGGAGGCACGGCGCTCGAGGGAGCGACCAGTTGGACGGCATTGAGCGGGGCCCGCGGAGTGCCGCCGCCGCCATACCCGTTGGCGGTGGTGGCCTGAATGGTGATGTTCGTGGCGGTCAACCCGCTGAAGATGAAGTAATTGCCCTTGGTCAATGGAGGCTTGTTCGTGCTGGCCGGGGCCTCGATGAAACCGGTGGCATTGCTGCTGCAGGCAAGCTCAACATAGTCCTTGAGGACGGCCCCGCTGGCGGCATCCAGGACCCGATAACCGCCGTAGCGGTCATTGTCCGTACCGCCCGTGTAATAGACGTACACGTCATAACCACCGCTGGTCAGTTGCGTGGGCAGGTTGGAGAGGGTGACGCTAGTGGTGGTCGCAGCGCCGGTGTCCAGGTAGCCGGTCATGAGCGCGCGGTCAGGGCCGGCAGGGAACTGGTTATTCTCTTCGCCTTCCCCGGTTGAGGCCCAGGTGCCGTTGGAGGTGTAGATGATTTCGACCGTGGTACTGGAGGCGGTGTCGTCAGCGAGGTCGCCCACGATGTTGTTGGTGTTGGTCCCGCTGGCGCCGTTGATATTGTTCCAATTCGCCTGGGCTACGCCGGGGACGCCGGCGACATCACCGGGCTGCATCTTCGTCGTAGCCGTGGTGGCGGCATCGGCGCCGAATTTGAAGCCGAGGCCGTAGGTCCGCGCGGCCTCTACCACCGACGGATAGGAATTGAGGGAAAACTGCTGGAAGACGGCCAAGGCGAGTGGCACCGTGGCGGTGTTGTTATGCTCGGTCACGTCCATCCCGACATAGACCCTGTTCGGGAGCAGGGCGCCTGGGATGGTGTGGGTGGCAGCAAAGACCCAGGCCGAGCCGTCGTTAGTGCTAACGTAAGCGTTGAACACGTTGGTGGTCGGGTCGGGGCGCACCAGGCGGAGCCAGACGTTCGGATAAGGGGGCGTTTCCAAGGAGGAGGTGTTGGCGGTTGAATTGTTGGCGACATCGCGCCAAGTCATTTCCACGACGTTTTCGCCGGCCGGTGGCCGGGTGGAGTGGAGATGCACGTTACGGCTGCCGGCGTCCAGCGTCTCGCGGATCATCAGACCGGCCTTGGCCCAGACGTCACCGGTGCCGATGGGGTTCATCCACTCGACGCGGACGCGCACGTCAAACGCGCCGCTAAACGGCTGATAGAGGAAGTGGAACCCGTCGGCGTTATTGTAAATGTCGCTGCCGCCGCCGGCGATCAGGTAGCCATTATCGCCCAGACCTGCGGCAAAACCGAGCTGCAGGGGATCGACGCCGGGGGTGCCGATGTCGGCGGAGATCAAGTCGCCAAGTTGCCCGGTCGCGCTCACGGTACCGTTGACGGGGTTGCCGGCGAGGTCCTTGACTCCGGTGACGGTCACCTTGACACCGGTGCCGGGGACGCCGGCGAGTTGCAGGGCCACGTACTGGCCTTCAAAGACCGTGGCGCCCTCTACGGTCGCGCCGGTCACGGTGTAGTTGGCAGGGTTGGCGGCCGTAGTCGGGTCCACCGGGCGATCGAAGGTAATGCCGACGCCACTGTCCACGGAGCCAGCCATGACCAGTTCCGGTCCGGGGACCGCGTGGTAGTCCAAATCCGCGGGCGCCAAAGCGCCGCTGGTGACTTTCAAGCGGTCGAGTTTACCCAGGTATTGCAAATTGTTGCCCGGTTCAGCGCCGAGATAGAAGACCATGTTCGTGCGGGTGAAAATGACGCCGTTGGTATAGGCCACAGTGTCCCCCAGAACCCCATCAACGTAGAAGAGGAGATTCGAGCCGTTTTGGTGAACGACCGCGATATGGTGCCAGTTGGTGTCGTTCGGGATGGCCGCCTTGGATTGTTGGTCCACAATACCCAGGGTGGTGACGAAGACCGTGCGGTTCGTGTAGATCGAGAAGGATACGTCCCCGCCTGGGCCGTTGGCATAGAAGAGCATCGAGCGGTTAGTGGGGTTGCCGGTGAATTTGACCCAGGCCTGTAGCGTGAAGGAGGGATTATTCTGGTTGAGTTGCATCACGGTGGTGGGGTCGGGGACGACGACCTGCTGGCCGGCGGCGAAGTTCAAGGCGTAATCACCCGCCAAGCCGGAAGGGGTATCGGTAATGAAGGTGGGCCCAGTCGTATCAAACGGGACAGCCGGCCGGGCTGTGGCGCCAGCACTCTGGAAGGGGTACGCGCTCTCGGTGAAATTGTAGGCCACGACGGTGTTGGCCGTGACCGGCGCGGGATTCGTGGGATTGAAATCCAGGTTCGTCACTGCCAAGGCGCCCGTATCGATCCGGAAGCGATCGATCAGTCCGTGGAAGCCCACCGCGCCGGGTTGTTCGGCGCCAATGGACAGGGTGTTGAACGCATAGGCCCTGGGGACGCTGGTTTCGGCAAGGTTCGTGATCAGTATCCCGTCATGGTAGAGGGCCACACCCGTACCCGGCGTCCAAGCCGCGGCCAAGTGATGCCATTCGCCCGCCGGTGGGTAGTAGCCGCTACCGAGATCGACAATGCCGAACAAGGTGAACTCGAACTGGCCAGCATTGTCCAAGCCGATTTTGTAAGAGGCACCGTAGGCGCCGATACCCTCGTAGGTGTTGGTGAGACCGGCCTCCAGGTTTACCCAGGCCTGCATCGTGAATGGGGCGTTGGTCGCGAAGGCCAGGATCGGACTCTTGCTGTCATCGACCACCAGGCAGGAGTTGTTTGTGCCAAGAACTCCCAGGTTGAAGCCGATGGAGTGAGCACCGGCCACGCCGGACGGTGCGTTGGTGGTTATCACCACTGGAGGCGCATACCCCAGGGTGCCGACTATTTTGGCAACGGAGTCGGTGGTGGTGGGTCCCTTGCCTTCGTTGAACTCGAAGTCCAAAAACGTGACCGTGGCCTCCGCGGCCGCCGGCCTGAGCATGTAGAAATTAAAGTTGCAATTGCCATTGACGATCATCATCGTCAGGGTCTGCTGGCTGCCGTCGGTATCCCATTCGACCAGATTTCCATCGGCATACGTCAAAGGCGCCCAGAGATAATTTTGGTAAGTGCTTGCGGCAGTTGCGGTGTTGGGGACCACGAATCGGCCCAGGAGCGTCCCGTTCGTCCCACCCTGCCGCAGTTCGGCGCTCGGGGCGGTGAGCGATTCCGTGGCCCACCCTGCGCATCGCGCATAGATGTTCCAGTGGCCGGCGGGATAGTGCCGGGTATAATTTCCCCACTCGCCGCTGCCACCGTTGTTCCACCCCTGATCGTAATCGACGTAGTTCGTATTCATGTATTGAACGCGCGTCCGGTCGCCGGTAATTTCGTTTCCCAGATCGCCGTCGTTACCACTGGTGACGACCGGACGATAGGCGTTGCCTCCGTTATTGGGGTTAAAACCGTCCACATTAAGCGTGGCCTGCAGCCCCTTATAGGCATTGGTTTGGGGATTATCGAAGAATTTGCCGCCGCCGTAGTCGTAATCTTCCGCTTCCCAGGTATAGGACGGGATAACGGTATCGAAAACATTGGTGCTCTTGTGAGTGCCGGCGGTATCCGTCGCCGTGATAATGGCGGTATAGGTCAAATTGCTGGCCAGCGGAGTCGTCACGACTGGGCTGGTCGCCGTACCGCCGACGGTCAGGCCGCTGCCGGACGTCAGGGTCGTCGTCGAGCCCACCCCCGACAGGTTCGTCATCGAGAGCTGAACCGAGATGTTTGCGGCGGTAATGCCGGAGGTGGAACTGAGGGTGAACGTAAGAGTGTTCGTCCACTGGAACTGAACCGAGCCATCGGGGGAAATGCTGGTGAGGGTCGGCTGGGCTTGGGCGACGGCGCCCGAGAGCAGGGCGCACGCCGCCGCCAGGGCCGGTGCGGCCCGGCGGAGCGAGACAAGGCTTGGTGTTTTCATAATGAGGTCACAGGTTTTCACAGGGGTGGTTTTTTTGTTGTGGTTTCTTTGACGCTGGTCCGTGGAATCTCTTACCGGTTCGGCATCGAGCTTGCATTGATGACGTTGGTGGCCGCCCTGGCTGCACCCGTGAGGAGAAGCGAGGACAGGGAGACGAGTCCTAGCACGAATAGAGTTTTTCTTTTCATACTGCTGGTTGCTGCATGGTTAGTTGTTGTGCCATCACTAGCTGTCGTTGCTGCTGATGCCGTGTGGTCAAGATGCAGTTTCCCACAAAGGCCAAACAATGTCAACAACTTTTTCTCGGATTTTTTTTCTTACGGTTCGGCGCGGCGAGAAACCGTGAGCTGGCCTCGAGTGTCTATGGCGATCTCGCGGCTCCGCGGCGGGATATCGCTGCGGGTGATGCTGCCACCGGGCCAGAGCACCTGGATTTTTGAGGGCGGCTCGGGACAGCCGAGCACCTGCACGGGGCTGTCCTGCGACCAGTAGCCCGAGCCGGCATGAACCTCGCGCGCCGGCCCGAGGCGGGCGCCGAATTGCAGCCGGATGATGCCGCCGATGCCAAAAGGGTTGCCCGGCGGCCCTTTTAGCCGAACGCGCAACCCGGGACGCGCCCCGACGTTCTGGAACAACCGGGTAGCGGCGCCGTTCTGGGTCACGACGAGATCGACTCGCCCGTCTTCATCAAAGTCGCCCAGGGCGGCGCCGCGCTGCTCGCCATAGACCTCGACCCCGGATTCCTGGCCGGGGATGGGAACCAAGCCGCCCTTGCCATCCCCGCGCAGCCAAAGGCCCCGCCCGCCATCCAGGCGGCCCAACTCCGGGCGCACGGCGAAGAAATTCTGGCTCAGGAAGACGTCCTCGTGACCGTCCCCGTCGGCGTCGGCCACGTTGACGGCGAAGGCCGGCGCCCACTGGGCCTCGGCGGGGAGAGGGACGGCCGCGAAGTGATCGCCGCGATTGAGGAAGAGGGTGCTGCGCAACGTGCTGGCGCTGAGCACCTGGGGCTTGCGGGGGAGGATAGCCAGAACCTGGCCGATGGTGGCCGTGCTGAACGCCGCGTGCGTGGGGAAATAAGCCATCAGGACCGGGATGGCCTGACTCAGCGCGGTGAGGGTCCGGCGCGGCACTTCGGCCGCGAGTTCAGGGGCAAAATAGGCCTCGATGAGGTCCGTAGTGCCCGAGTCCGTGAGGTCGCCGTAGTAAAGCCGGAGGGGGTGCTCCGGCGTGGCCTGGTAGGCATCGTTGAGTCCCCAGTTGGCGGCGATGATGTCCAGCCGCCCATCTTCATCCAGGTCCCCGGTGGTCACCCCGCTCCACCAGCCGGTCAACTCGGCCAGCCCCAATTCCGCCGTGGCTTCCCGCAAGCGGCCATGCTCGTTCTTGAAAACCCGCACCGGACCCCATTCGCAGGCCAGGATGAGTTCGGGGAAACCGTCCCCGTCGAGGTCGCTCCAGACGGCGCCGCTGACCAGGCCGACGTTCTCCAACACCTTGTTATTAGCGGAGTCGGGCACGAGCCGGCCGCCCTCGTGCCGGTAGATCTTCGAGGAGGCGGCCTGCGGGTAGGCGCCGCGGCGCAGACGCCCGCCCACGAACAACCCCAGGTTGCCGTTGCCGTAGATGTCGGCGACGGCGACTGGGCCGGGACTGTCCGCCCAGGGGGCGAGGCCCTCGAGCGGGCCAACCTCGAGCCGGCCCGAGGCGCCGGCCGTTGCGCAGGCGAGAACGGGATTCGAGCCGGCAGGCTCGGACTCATAATTGGCTTGGGAGGCCAGGATCGCCGGGCGTCCGTCGGCGGTGACCCAGGCGGCCAAGCCGCAGAGGTCATCGGCCAACGGCAGGTTGCGGCTGAAGGGCATCGGAGCGAACCGGCCCGACGGTTCGCGGTGATAAACCGTGAGTGCCCCGCCCTTTCCCGAGCCCAACACCAGCTCATCATGGCCGTCCTGATCCAGGTCCAGCCAGGCCGCCCCCGGCCCCAGTTGGCTAAACTGCTTCATCAACAGCGGCTGCCGGGCATAATCCGGGAAAAACTCTTCATGGTGCGTGTGGCCCAGGAGTGGGGTCACGTCCCGGAACAGCGGCTGGGGCTTGGCCGGCGCCGGAGTTTGGGGCGGGGCGGCTTCGGCGGCGGCCTCGTCAATCTCATACAAACGGTTCGCCCGGGCGTCGGCGACGGTGCTCTTGCGCCCGCTCCGCCAAAGCACCTCGATGGCGAGGCGGTTGGTAAGAGTGCCGGCGGCGAAAACACGCATGGCATCATCGGCCGAAAGATAACGCCCGCCGCACACGATCTCCTGCATCTGCACCGGCACGGGGCCACCGAGCACCCGGACCTTGGCCCCGATGCCCTGGGAATTGGGGCTTTTGCCCCGCAAGCGCACCGCCACACGCGGCGCGCTGGCCCGGTTCCTAAAGAGCAGCGGCCCGGAGTTGAGGCGGTTGATGACCACGTCCAGGCCGCCGTCGTGGTCCAGATCGGCCAAGGCGATGCCCTGCGAAACGCCCGTGGCGTCGAAACCCCAGGCCCGGCTCATGTCTTCGAAGGTCAGGTCGTGACGATTCCGATAGGCCACCGTGGAGGTGAGAAAGGGCGGATGGAGGGCCAGGTTCGTGCGCGATTGTTCGACCGACTGTTTGCCGAGCGCCCGGATGCGAGTCAGGGTGTCGCGGTCCTGGAGGTCGAACCACATGCCGTTGCCGATCAACAGGTCTTCGTAGCCGTCCAGGTCGACGTCCAGGAAGACCGGCTGCCACGACCAATCGCTGGCCGCCACTCCGCTGGCGTAGGCGATTTCCACGTAAGTGCCGTCGCCGCGGTTGTGGAAGAGCGCGTTGCGCGCCACCTCCGGGCGGTCCTCGATGCGGCCAGGCACAGGGCGTTGTGGTTTCAAGGTGACCACCTCCCGCAAGCGGCGTCCGTGCTCGCGCGCGGTCATCTCCGTGGTCATGAAGTCCAGGGACCCGTCCCGGCCCAGATCCGCAAAGTCCACCCCCATCGAAGAGAAACTCTGCTTGCGCATCGCCAACCGCGGCAGCGCCCGGAAATGGCCGGTCCCGTCATTGAGCCAGACGTGATCGGGCATCGCAAAATCGTTGCAGATGTAAATATCCGGAAAGCCGTCGCCGTTGATATCGCGCATCTGAACGGTGAGGGCGAAATCCAGCGGCGCCGCCACCGGCTTGCCGTCCTCGTCGAGAAACCACTGCGAGTCCCACGGCACCGGGCGAAAGTGGCCGCGCCCGTCATTCAAATAAAGCACGCCCGCCTCGCCGACCTCTTCGACTTGGCCATTGACGTAACGCAAGCGGTTCGCGTTCGGACCGAGCACTACCCATTTGCCATTTTCCATCCTCACTTGCATGCTCCCGCCGGAGCGGAACAGCGACGTGGCGCCGTAATTGGCCACATAGAGATCGAGAGTGCCATCGCCATTGACATCGGCCAAGGCGAGGCTGGTGCTCCCCGTCTGCGAGACCAACCCGGCCTCGGCGGTGCTCTCCCGGAAGCGTCCGCCGCCTTGGTTGAGGAAGCAATGGACGCCACTGCCCAGGGTTGCCACCAACAGATCGAGGCGGCCGTCGCCATTGACATCGGCAAAAACGGCGCCCGTGGAATGGATTCCGGGCAGGCCCACGCCGGCGGCAGCCGTAACGTCTTCGAACCGCCAGCCGCCCAGGTTGCGGTACAATGCATTGGTGCCGTCGATCGCACAAAAATACAGGTCGCACCAGCCGTCGCCGTCGAAGTCCCCCGCGGCAACGCCGGAGCCGTTCATGAGGTTTTGGTTGTCCGTCATCTTGCGGACCGCCAGGGTGTTCGAGAAGGTGATGCCGGCCGCTCGGGGCTCCATTCGGAGGAATCCCGCTGGGCCGGACACCGGCACCGGCAACTCGGCGAACCGGCAGCCGGGGCCGGTATGCCAGACTAAATTGCCGTCCGCCCGGAGGTGATTGGGGACTAGCAAGCTCGCCAAAAACAAGCTCAGCCTGGCGCCGCGCAGCCACGGTCCGGGCCGCGCCAGCCGCGTGGGTCGCGCCCCGCCGGGACACGCCCGGCGTGGGAAGTTCATCAGGAGTGGCTGCGATCGGGCTGCTTTGGCGGTGAGCAGCGGAGCAGGAAAGTCGTTCGGCCCGGGCATAACCGTGAGCCTATGGGGCGCGATGATCAGGCGTCAAGCTCCGACCCGGCGGCGACGCGGCGCTAGCAGCGTTCCGGATCGGCCTTCGACTGAAGAATGTAAACTGGCTGGGATGAATCGTAACGGCGAGCTGGTGGACGGGGCGTTCGCGTCGGCGCCGGTGGACGGCGTGTCGCCGGAGGGGTTCATCGCGGGCGACGCCCTCTACTGCATCGAGCGGGTAGGGGAGCCGGGCGATTCCTCGCTCCTCGTCGAGGTGCTCCTGCGGGAGCTGAAGGCCCATGAGCTCAAGCCCATGTGATCGTCGGGCCGGCCAAGACCGGCTTGTTGGGCTGGACCAGCTTGCCAAAGCGAGGCCGGTTTTGAAAACCGCGGCACACGCTCCCCCAAAAAAAAATCCTTGCCAGCAGCCCCAGGATAGGGTTGATTACTCTGAACCTGAGGAAAGACTATGTTGACGAAGCGTGTTGGCGGGTTTAGGTCGGCAACTCATTGTTGCGTTGTCGCGAGCGTTTTAACGTTGGCCTTAGGGGGCTGCAAAACGGGCCCTCCGCCACCGCCAAAGATCATCCCCTTCGACCTCACTGTCGAGCGCAGCCCGGAACTGGCTACTGAGACCATCGAGGTCGATATCATTGGAGCGGACGAGAGCCTGAAAAAGGCGCTCGAGAGCGTCGCCATCAAGGATTATTTCGAGCCGGAAGGTCTCGTCAGGAAAGACGCGTTGCGGGAGGGCAAGACGCTGCTTTTCCCCGCCGGCGAGGCGGGCGCCAAACCCCAAGTGCTCCCCCAGAACGATCCGGTCTGGGGGGAGTGGTCATCGCGAAAAGCCAGGTATCTGGTGATCATAACCAACCTCCGAGTTGAATCGGGCGCGAGCTACGACCCGAGGCGGGAGATAGCGCCGATCTCGCTGAAGGCCTACGACCCGGCCGTGCGAAAGGAAAAGCGAGTCGAGATCAAGCTGCTTCCTTCCCGTATCGTGATTTCCCCGCACGTTTAAGCCGGGGTGCTGGGCCGAAAGGGACCGAAGGCTGAGGCCCAACGCCAAGGCGCCGGCAAGCTCCGGGCAGGTGCGCTGGTTCGAGACCCTCTGAGGCGACCGCTCTCATGCCTGCTTACGAGAATTATACGGAGCTCGAGTTCCTCCCCAGCGCGGTGGAGCGGGGCCTGTACGGCTCGTTTCGGACCACCAAAAGGCGGAAGCCCGGGACCCCCGGTTACTGCATCGTCAAGAGTTTCAAGACCACCGCCGACGACTTGGCCCAGGGTCTGGGCGCGGAGGAGGAGTCGGCGTGGGTGTTCGCGGCCTGGGTAGCCCAACAGGAGGTGGCCGCCAGCGGCGCTCCTCTGGCCCCCATCGTCGAGCTCAAGCGCGAACCGCCCACCGAGGATGGGGAAAGCGAAATCTGGTGCGAGCGCCGGTGGCATTCCATGTCGTTGCGCGACGTGGTCGCGGGAGGCTTTCGCCTAAAACACTCGGAACTGCTGCACATCGCTCTGGCCGTGGTCGAGGGGCTCCGGCAGTTGCAGGAGCAGAAGGACCGCTCTCATGGCCGGTTGCATCTGGCCAACGTCCTGGTCGGGGGCGGCGAGGACATCGAAGATTACGCCAGCGCGCCGGTATTCTTGACCGATCCGAGACCGGTGGATCCCACTCGCCCGTTCGACCAGGAAGCGGGCGATCTGCGCAGCTTGGGCAAAATCCTATACCAACTGATCGAGCGGGAAGAAACGCCGCGATTCCCGAGCGGCCAAATCGGGCGGTTACCCAAGTGGGAGGAAGCGCTGGAGAAACACGCGGAGGCGTGGCGGGGTCTCTGCTCGCGGTTGCTCAATCCTGAGGCCGTCCCCGAAGGGGCGTTTTCGTTGGAGAGCCTGTCTCAGGAACTCCAAAAGTGGAAGGCGGACGAGGACGGGATCGTGGTGCGGACCAGCCGGGCGCTTCGGGAGGGCCTCGAACCGGCGGCGGCGCGCCTGAAGGACTTCTCTAAGGGCGGCGCCCGGCAGCTCCGGCGCTCGGCCTGGGGTTTGGCGGCGGCGGCACTTTTGGCCGGGCTGGCAGTGGTGTTTTACGCAGGTTCTCCCTGGATCATGCGGTCGCCGGCCGAGCGGGAATGCGATGAAGATGACGAAGCGAAGTTCGACGTGGCCGCATTCGGTTGGCCGCCACCCCATTACCAATGGCAAGTGAATCTGGCCGATGCGCCCAACGGGACGGGGCCGAGTCTCACGTTGAAGGCCCCGGGGGAGACCAATCTGGCGATCCAGGTCGTGGTGACCTCCGGGCATCGGTCGGTGACCAAGAGCGCGAAATTGACGGTGCGCCCGGTCAAGCCACCGATCATCGAAAGCCCTCTGCCAACCGGACCGATCATCGTGCCCCCTGGCGGGGAGACCAACTTGGAAGTCACAGCCAAAGGCAAGGGTCTCCTTCGGTTTCAGTGGTTCTCCAACTCCGTTGTGATACCCGGGGCGATTACCCAAACCCTCACTTTATCCTTCGACAGCCTGAGCCAGACAGGCCGCTACAGGGTGGAGGTACGGAACCGCAATCCGACGCCGGCCCCCAGAGAATTCGACGTGCGCAAGGGCCCCGTCCCGCGCCGGCCCCAGCCCCCCTCGGCGACGTTGGTGCTTGACCCCGAGAGCGTGACCCAGGGCCAGGCCTTCACGCTGACGGCCACCGCAACCGGAGAGCTGCCGCTGAGTTTCGAGTGGCTAAAGGACGGCCGGACCTTGACGACCCAGCCGAACCTGCGAACCAATGTCACCGTCTATAGAAACAACGCCGCTACCACCAACGACTCGGGGAGGTACCAAGTCCGGGTGAGCAACGCGGGCGGTTCCTCCACGAGCAGTGGGAAAGAACTCAAGGTCCATCCCCTGATACGCCGGCCTCCCCCGACTCCGCTCGAGATCGTCAAACAGCCAACGAACACAAAGGTGATGGCCGGCCAGACCGTCAGCTTCTCGGTCCAAACGACCGGCGTGCCGGCTCCGACCAATTACACTTGGCGTCTCAACGGCCAGGCTGTGGCAAATAACGCGAGCGCCAAGCCTCAGACGCTCACCATCGAGAACGTGCGCCCGAATCAGGCGGGCACGTACTCCGTCGTCATCCAAAACGGTGTCGTCAGCCTTACCAGCGCCACCGCCACGTTAACAGTCCTCCAACCCCTCCAACCGCCGATCATCACCAGCGGCCCATCTGACCTGGTGGTCCGGGCCGGCCGCCCCGCCGCGTTCCAGGTGCAAGCCAGCGGCGATCCACTGCCAAGATATCAGTGGTTTTTCAATGACAAGCCGTTCCCGGGAGAAACCAACTCCCGCTTCCAAATTTCGGCGGCTTGGCCCACTAACGCAGGCCCTTATTTCGTTGTGGCGACCAACGCCGCCGGCGCCCAGACCACCAAAACGGCCCGGCTCGACATCCGCCCGACCATTACACAAACGATTGCCTCTCAGACCAATGCTGTCGGCAGCAACGCCACTTTTACGGTTGTCGCGATCAGCTCGCTTCAGATGGTTTATCGGTGGGTTGGCCCTGGGGACACAAAGCCGGTGGCGTCAGCCCCAACTCTCACTTTGACCAAACTTAAGGAGCAGGACCGAGGTTGGTATACGGTGGTGGTCTCGAATAAGTTCGGGGCAGACACAAATGCCGCCTGGCTGGAAGTCACCAATCGCCTCACTGTGAGCCAAGGGGCGGAAACCAGATCCAGTCAGGTGGCTGGTTCTCCCGTGGAGATCAAAGAGCTCAAGCCGCAAATCACGCTGTGGCCCAGCAATCAATTCGTTCCCGTGGGAGCCTCGCTGACCCTGAAAGCCGAGGCCAAGTCAAATGTGCATTGGCACCTGTGGCACAATGGGGTTGAGAAATCAACAGATCCGCTCCGGCTCGATCCCGTGGCGACAAACGACGGTGGCTTATACAGCGTTTGGGCTCAGAATGGCGCTGGCTGCTCTCCGACCAACAAGTTCAGTTTATGGGTGACGTTTACCAACGACATCGGCATGACCTTTGTTTGGGTGCCGAACGTCAAACTTTTTGTGGGCCAAACCGAGGTGTCGCGCCGCCAATATGAGCGGGTCACTCCCCCCGGGCTCCCGAACTGGACGCCGGGTGAGGATGATCTGCCGGCGAACTACATCACCAACAAAAGTATGGCCCAGGCTTTCTGCGATAAGCTCAACAAGTCGAATCCGCCTGCAGGTTATTTCTATCGTTTGCCTACCGCCGGGGAGTGGTGCCGGATAGCGGACGTCAAGGAGGCCGACACGCAAAAAACGTTGAAGGGAAGATACGAAGACCCCAAGCACCCCGAAGGTCCCCAAGCTGTGAATCGAGCGGATTGCACGCCGGATGAATGCGGTTTGTGCGATGTCCTGGGTAACGTAGGCGAACTCGCCGAAGACGGGCGGTGGATGGGATTGTCATACGCCATCGGCGCGTACAAACCGGGCACGCTGAAGATTCGTCAGATGGCCCGAACCCTCTCCGAGCCGGCTTCCCCGCTGCAATCCCTAGAGCCACCTGAGTGTGGTTTCCGGGTGGTTCTTAGCCCCCGTTAACTCAGGGGTCGCCGGCGGCGGCGCCAGGAGGGGTTAAAACCGGATTTCGTGATCTTAGCGCGCTCTAGAATGCGAAAATGCGGGAGAACGTGGATAGGAGAAGTCTCTCCAAATCAGCGGGTTACGATTAATCTTGGGAGTTGGGGGTGGATCTTGAGCGGGCGCGGTCTCCTCCATTTTTCGCCTCTTTTCGCCGAGGCCGGAATAAGAAGATAAGAAGATGGTGATGATCGAATTCTCTTGACAGTCGTGAGAACTGTGGCAAAATTGGCGCTAATACATCACGCGGAAGCAGTTTACATTCGTAGGCTATGAGAACTATTTTGCGTTTGGGCACCTCAGTGATTCTCGCGACCGGGCCGTTTTGCTCTACTTTTGCCAACCCGATCGGAGGCGTCGTTCAGAGTGGAGCGGCCACGTTCAATTCGTCCGGGTCAATATTATCGATCAACCAATTGACCTCGAGGGCGGTCATCAATTGGCAGGGATTTTCCATTGGGGCCGGGGAGGTGACCCGGTTCAATCAACCGAACGGCGGAGCGGTTCTCAACCGGGTGACCACGAGCAATCCGTCGCTGATTTACGGGACGTTGGAGGGCAATGGCCTGATTTTCCTGATCAATCCGAACGGCATTCTGGTTGGGCCTTCCGGCCAGGTCAACGTGAACAGTTTCGTCGCCACGACCCTGGATGTTCCGAATGCTGATTTCCTCAAAGGGGGCCCGCTGACTTTTTCGGGCGGCTCGAAAGCGGCGGTGCAGAACCAGGGCCAGATCTCCGCCAATGGAGATGTTTTCCTCTTCGGCAACAGCGTGCAAAACTCAGGGACCATCTCGGGCGGGACGGTGGGCCTGGCCGCGGGCTCGTCGGTGCAACTGACCCAACCCGGAAGTTTGGATCGAGTAAGTGTGCTGGCGGGTAATCCTTCGGGCGCCGCCGTCGGCGTCAACAACCTGGGCGTGATCCAGGCGGTCAGCGCCGAACTCAAGGCCGCCGGCGGAAACATCTATGCGTTGGCCATCAACAATGGCGGGACGGTGCGGGCGACGCGATTGGTGAACGAAGGGGGCCGAATCGTGATGCGTTCCGATGGGGGCACGGTCGTAAACGCCGGCACCCTCGACGCCTCGGCACCGCAGGCGGGAGGCCAGGGTGGAACGGTGCAGGTCACCGGGGGCAATATCCGGCTGACGGACAATTCGGTGGTGGACGTCAGCGGTGCGGCGGGCGGGGGGACAGCCTTGATTGGGGGCGATTACCATGGTGGCAACCCCGCGGTGCCCAATGCGGATTCCGTGACGGCCGCGCCGGGCTCGCAGATCACCGCGGACGCCCTCGACAATGGGAATGGGGGAAAAGTCGTCGTTTGGTCTGATTCATTTACGCGGTTTTCCGGTTCGATAACTGCTCGTGGCGGCGCTGGGGGCGGCAACGGAGGTTTTGCCGAGGTTTCGAGCGGAGGGCTATTGAACTATAATGCCACCGTCGATCTCAGCGCGGCGCATGGGGTGTTGGGCCAGGTGCTGTTAGACCCGCCGGATGCCATTGTCGGGACCGGGAGTTCGGCCGATCCGACCCGGTCGATAATCGAGGCCAGTTCGGTCAGTTCGTCGGCTGCCAATTTCCAAATCCAGGCGGACCGTGACCTCGCATTCAATCTGCCCGTGGCCATGACCACGGCCAATGCCGGTCTGGTCGCTGAGGCTGGCCGCAACCTCACCATCAACCAACCCATTACGACCAGCGGCGGAACGATGAGCTTCACTGCTTCCCTCACCACCCCAGGGACGTTGGCGGTGAACGCCCCGGTGGGGAACCTCAACAGCGGCTCCATCACTTTTGCCAACAGCGCCCCGGGTGGGACGGTACTCAATGCCGGCATTATTTCCGGAGGAGACTTGGCCTTCAACAGTGCAGTGTTTCTGTTGAACGGCAGCCCTACGCTTCAGGGCAACAATGTCATCTTTGGCGGAACCGTGGATTCGGCGGTCGGCTCGCCCGTTTTGGCGCCGAACCTGGCCCTGAGCCCGGTAACTGGCGGAATTGCGGTTTCGTGGCCCGTGGGTTACCAGGGTTTCAAGCTCCAGCAGTCGCCGGATTTTTCTACCTGGACGGATGTCTCGGGCGTCAATAACAACTCGTACCTGTCGGCCACACCGGCGTTCTTCCGGTTGGCCCCGAGTGGGGCGGGGCAGATGGGGCCTGCCTACCAGCTTGGTTTCTCCGGGAGCGGCGCCAATTTGGTGCTCCAGGGCAACACGTCCTTTGCTACGACCGTCGGCGGCCAGGGACCCTTGGGCACCCTGAAAGTGGTTGGCACGGCCGCCATTAATGGCGGGTCGGTGACCACGTCGGGGGACCAGAACTATGGCCAGACCGTGACGTTGGGAAAGGACACGGTGTTGAGCAGCAGCACGCTCGAGCTGAGCACAGTGGTTGGCGGCGGCAACAGCCTGGAGTTGAAGAACAGCGGCCTGGCAACATTGGGCGGGGTGGTCAACGGGGTCAATGTTCTGATGACGGATGGCGCGGGGAATCTGGCGGTCAACAACTCGATCTCGGCGGCGTCGGTCAATGACAGCGAGGTGACCACGCTGAGCGGGAGCACGGTGACGACGAGCGGGGATCAGACCTACGGCAAATCGGTCACCGAGGGGGTGGACACTCATCTCACCGCCGCGACCTTGACGGTTGGGCCGAGTTGGGACGCGGCGACGCATGACTTGACGCTGACCATCGGCGGGGCGGTGACGGTGCCGGGGGTGTTTGCGAATGTGAACAACTTCAAGTCGGACGGGGCGGGGGGCACGACGATCAATGGCAATTTCACGACGGCTGGCGGCCAGACTTACCAGAACGCGGTGACCTTGAGCCAGAACGCGGTGCTCACGGGCACGACGCTGGAGTTCGCGCAGGTGACCGGTGGCGGCAACAACCTGGAGCTTAAGAACAGCGGCCAGGCGACCTTGGGCGGCACGGTTAGCGGGGTGGGTGTCCTGACGGCGGATGGCGCGGGGAACCTGGCGGTCAACGGCCCGGTATCGGCGGGCTCGGTCAATGACAGCGAGGTGACCACGCTGAGCGGGAGCACGGTGACGACGACCGGGGATCAGAGCTACGGGCAGACGGTGACGTTGGGAAAGGACGCGGTGTTGAGCGCCAGCACGCTCGAGCTCGGCACGGTGGTTGGCGGCGGCAACAGCCTGGAATTAAAGAACAGCGGCCTGGCAACGTTGGGCGGGGTGGTCAACGGGGTGGGTGTCTTGAAAGCGGATGGCGGGGGGAATCTGGCGGTCAACAACCCGATCTCGGCAGCGTCGGTGACTGACAGCGAGGTGACCACGCTGAGCGGGAGCACGGTGACGACCAGCGGGGATCAGACCTACGGCAACTCGGTTACCG
>Ga0209415_10002509_pt1 | contig 34393 bp, 29 predicted proteins | sample PeaSoiSIISIP2007_FD_187696 | JGI IMG/M metagenome (GOLD analysis project Ga0209415, IMG submission 187696) | Peat soil microbial communities from Weissenstadt, Germany - SII-SIP-2007 (SPAdes) (version 2) | ecosystem: Environmental > Terrestrial > Soil > Wetlands > Peat | place: Germany... | reverse complement strand
AGGTCGGGCTGTGCTAGCTCGGGCTGTGCTAGGTCGGCCCGTGCTAGGTCGGGCTGTGCTAGCTCGGGCTGTGCTAGCTCGGGAGGGGGCTTCTCGCCCGGCTCCTGCAGCCAGCAGGCCGCGGAGCGGTCGCCGTCGTGCAGGCTCAGCAGCACCGGCGGCGGCTGCGTCCCGCACTTGTCCATCGCGTACGGGCAGCGCGGGTGAAAGACGCAGCCGCCGGGAAGCTGGCGCAGGTCAGGCGGCGAGCCACCGATGCCGGTCATCTGCATCCGCGGTCCGTGCAGCGCCGGGAACGACCGCAGCAGGCCGAGTGAGTACGGGTGACGCGGGGCCCGGTACAGCTGCCTGGCGCCCGCCGTCTCGACCAGCCTGCCCGCGTACATCACCGCGATCGTGTCGGCGATCTCGATCAGCAGGGAGAGGTCGTGCGTGATGAACAAGATCGAGAACCCGAGCCGGTCCCGCAGGTCCATCAGCTCCTCGAGGATCTCCCGCTGGGTGACGACGTCCAGGGCGGTCGTGGGCTCATCCATGATCACGATCTGCGGCTCTAGCGCGAGGGCCATGGCGATCATGACTCGCTGCCGCATGCCGCCGGACAGCTCGTGCGGGTAGTTGCCGAGGCGGTCAGCGGGGATTCCGACCATCTCGAGCAGCTGGCCGGCCCGGGCGCGCCTGGCCGCGCGGTCCAGGCCGGGCCGGTGTGCCGTGAGCACGTCGGTCAGCTGCGCGCCAACCGAGATCACCGGATTGAGCGCGTGCATCGCGCTCTGCAGGACGACGGCGATGTGGGTCCAGCGCAGTCCGCGGAGCTGTTCCTCACCGGCAGTGAGGAGGTCAAGCGTGAGGTGCGGATCAGCGGCGGAATCCGGCGCGGTGCCATGCCTGCCGATTGAGCCAGGTCCCCGTTGGTGGTCGGCGCCGGGCGCCGGGACGGCCGGGCGATCACTGCCGGCCGGAGCGTAGCGATGGAAGATGACTCGCCCGCCGGTGATCACGCCGGGCGATCTGAGCAGCCGGGTGATCGCGTAGGCGAGCGTGGACTTGCCGCTGCCGCTCTCCCCGGCGAGGCCGAGCACCTCGCCGCGGCGCAGCACGAGATCGGCGCCGACGACCGCGTGAATCGCGTCGCGGCCGATGCCGTAGTCGACGCACAGGCCGCTGACCTCCAGCAATGGCTCGCCGACGGCGGCGACCGGGCCGCCGGTGCCTTCGAGCCGGGTGGGCGGCCGGTAATCGCCGTTGATTGTCGTCATGTCAGCCGGTCCTCGTCGGCCGCACGACCGGCGGCGGCCGCTCCGGCCAGGCCCCCGGTCGCCGCGGGGACACCGGCAGGTTCGGGCGGACCCGGACGCAGCACCGGCGTCAGGCCAAGCTGGGTACGCCTCGGCAGGCCGGCCCGCCTGGCGGTGCGCCCGGACAGCCCGGCGGCGCGCAGTCGCGGGTTGATGAACTCGTCGATGCCGAAGTTGAGCAGGGCCAGCGCGCTGCCGAACAGGCCCACCGCCAGGCCGGGAGGCAGGAACCACCACCACTCGATGTGCACCTGCTGGGCGGCCTGGGCGCTCTGCGCCCAGTAGAGCATCGTGCCCCAGCTCCAGTGGGCCACGCTGATCACGCTCAGGAAGGACAGCGCCGTGTAGGTTCCGACCCCGTAGATCACCGTGAACAGGAACGACGTGGCGACGATCGGCACCAGGTTGGGCAGGATCTCGAACATCATGATCCGCCAGCCGCGCTCGCCGATCACCCGCGCGGAGACCACGTAGTCCCGCTGCCGCATGGACAGCGTCTGGGCGCGCAGCACCCGGGCGCCCCAGGCCCAGCCGGTGATGCTGATGACCAGTCCGATCAGCACGTCGTTGGGGCTGGTTGCCTTCGAGAGAAAGCCGAAGATCACGATGAGCAGCGGCAGCGCCGGCATCACCAGGAAGATGTTGGCGAGCATGGACAGGAAGTCGTCCAGCGCGCCGCCGTAGTATCCGGCGGTCACGCCGAAGACGACGGCCAGCATCGTGGCGACCGCTCCGGCGATCAGCGCGACCAGGATCGTGCTCCGGCCGCCGGCCAGCAGCTGGGAAAGCACGTCCTGCTGCACCTGGGTGGTGCCGAGCCAGTGAGCCGCCGACGGGGGCTGCGGGATGCCGATGGTGGTCGACACGCTGGTGTTCGGATTGTACGGGGCGATCCACGGGCCGATCACCGCGAAGACGGTGAACACGAAAGCGAGACCGAGGCCGATCCGCATCTTCAGTGACTTGGGCAGGCGCAGCATCCGGGCGCCGCGGCGCACCCGGACGGGCCGCAGCGGGGCCGGCTCGCCGCCGGGGCCGGCCGGGTCCGTGCCGATGACCAGAGTCATGGATCAGGCCTCCTGCCGCGTCCGCGGGTCAAGGAACGAGTAGACGAAGTCGGCGAGCAGGTTGGCGGCCAGCACCGCGAAGGTGATGATCAGGAAGATCCCCTGGAGCAGCGGGTAGTCCTCGCTGCCGATGGCCTGAAGCAGGATGTAGCCGATCCCCGGATAGGAGAAGACGATCTCGGTGAGCAGCGCTCCGGAGACCACGAAGCCGATCGCGAGCGAGAAGCCGGAGACGCTCGGCAGGATGGCGTTCCGCGCCGCATAGCTGATCACGCGGCGCCTGCTCAGTCCCTTGGCCTGGGCGATCAGGACATAGTCCTCATCCATCGTGGTGAGCATCATGTTGCGCATGCCGATGATCCAGCCGGCGATGGACGCGACCACGATGGTCAGGGCCGGCAGCACGGCGTGGTCGAGCACGCTGGAGATGTAGGCCCAGCTGAAGCCCGGGTTCAGCGTGGTCGTGTCGTACCCGGAGTTCTGCGGGAACCAGCCCAGTTTCGTCGCGAACAGCGCGACGGTCAGGATGGCGACGAAGAAGTAGGGCGCCGCCTGGAAGAACGTCATCGCGGGCAGCAGGTTGTCCAGCCAGCTTCCGCGCCGCCAGGCGGCCAAGATGCCCAGCAGGGTGCCGAGCACGAAGCTGATCACGGTCGCCAGCCCGACCAGGCCGATGGTCCACGGCAGCGCGCTGCGGATCACGCTGGTGACGGTCGCCGGGTAGGAGCTGAACGAGATGCCCAGGTCGCCGTGGCTCAGCTGGGACCAGTAATGCAGGTACTGCCCCCACAGGCTGGTGCGCGTGTTGAGGCCGTACTGGAGGTCGAGCGCCGCGATCGTCTGGGGCGTGACCCTGGACTGCATGTGCCCGATGGCAACCTCGACCGGGTTGCCTGGCATCAGCCGGGGGATGAAGAAGTTCACGGTGATCGCGACGATCGCCGTGATCAGGTAGAGCGCGAGCCTCCGGGCTATCAGGCGCATCTGCGGGCCCCCTCAGGCCAGTCGCCAGGCGGGAAGTGCCGGGTCCGACGGACAGCCGCAGCTCTCCCGCCGGATCAGCCGGGTGGGCAGGACGAGGTCGCGGCTGACCGGCTCGCGATTGCTGATCATCGACCGCAGAACCTCGAACGCCGTCGCGCCGAGTTCCTGAATGGGCTGCCGCACGGTGGTGAGCTGCGGCCGCAGGTGCCGTGCTACCGGGATGTCGTCAAAGCCGGTCACCGCGACCGTGCCAGGGACCTCGATCCGGTGCTGGGCGAGCGCGTGCATCACGCCGAGCGCGGTCTGGTCGTTCGCGCAGACGATGACGCGGGGCAGCGGCACGCCGTCGGCAAGCAGGCCGCCGATCACCCGGGCGCCGCCGGATGCGTAGTAGTTGCCCTGCCAGCGGGGGCCCTCGATGAACCTGGCGCCGGCGCTGGCCGCTTCCTCGGCCAGCGCCTGCCGGCGCGCGACGTTGTCCGGGCTGTCGGCGAATCCGGCCAGGTAGGCGAGGGAGGTGTAGCCGTGGTCGCCGATCAGGTGCCTGGCAAGCTCGGCCATGCCGGTGCCGTTGTCGCTGCGCACGTTCGCAGTGGTCTGGGTGGCGACGCCGGCCAGCGTGACGACCGGGACGTGCTGGGAGAGCTGCGCCAGCCTGGCCGGCTCGAGCACCTGGTCGTGCAGGATCAGGCCGTCGCTCTTGCGGGCGAGCGTCATGATCCGGCGGCTGGCATCGTGGCCATCGACGTCGACCGAGCCGATCAGCAGGTTGTACCCGCGGTGCTGGGCCGCGACCTCGACGCCCCGGTTGATCACGTCGATGAACTGGAGGCTCTCGTCCTCGTCGGCGAACATGCCGTCGCTCGGCTCGGTCCATCCAGGTCGCCGGAACACGACGCCGACCACTTCCTTGAGCCTGGCGCTCAGCGCCCGGGCGGCGCCGTCCGGCACGAACCCGAGCTCGGCGACAGCCTGGAGCACCCGGTCCCTGGTCTCCTGCCGCGGATTGCGGTGGCCGTTGAGCACCCGCGACACCGACGCGATCGACACTCCGGCAGCCCGCGCCACGTCATAGATGGTGGGCGGCGCCTGGATGTTCGCCTGCGTGTCAGCCACGGAGCTCCTCGCGGCCGGCCGGCCGCTGTCGGGTTCGTCCCGCCTGGTAAGCGCTTTCCCGAACAAGCCAGCGAGTTGAGTCCTCGTCCTGCGGGCTTTGCGGGGGCCGCCGGTAAGCGCTTACCGAGCCGGTTGTGAGGAGCGTAAATCCTCCGCGGCGCACCCCTCAAGAGCTGTTACCAGAACGTGATAAGACGACTGATCCCGGTGCCGTCCGTGCGGCATCGGGCCGAACCGTGCCGAGGCGGCGCGGGCCGGGCGCTCCGCGCCGTATCCGCCGAGTGCCAGGCGGCTGCCGGTCGAGCCGGTCCTCGGCCGGATGGCGGGCTGCGCGCGTCAGCGAGCGAGGCTGGGCCGGCCTTGTGCGCTCCGGGCCAGGACCCGCGCGAGCTGGCGACCGCCGAATCGAAACGGCCCGCTCGCTGGTCGCGGGGGCCGCCGGACATCCCTGCGGAGGTCCGGTTTGGCCGGTAGAATTCATGCCGCTCGTGCGCTTTCTGCGCGGCGGGCAGGCATGCGCCAGCGGGCAGCGTGCCGGACGACCACGTTCTGACTTGCGGTTCGCTCCCGGCCCGCGGCTGGCCATTCCTGACGTGGCCGGGTGCGCTGGCGGAAGGTAGTCCTCGAGGCGGGCGACCTGGTTTGGGAGCGCCGATGATCGAGCAGTCGTGGGACCGCAGGGGCGACGCACGGAAGGCGCTGGAGGCTATCGTCGGCGACCCGCAGCACGGCACGGCGGCCCTGTCTCGCCCGAGGGTGCTGACCAGCCTGCTGAAGGACCTGCTGCCGGACGCGCCGCGGGAGGCCGGCCTGCTGGTAGCAGCCGCGGACGCGGACCTGGCTGGCATGCTGCGGGAGAGCATGGAGCAGGGCCTGGATGCCGCCACCGCATCCCGGCTGGCGTCCGGGCGGCTGGCGCAGTTCTCGGCGTTCACCTCCGACGCCTGCGACTGGGTGGCCGGTGAGCTGGCAGTGGCGCTCGGCTACCGGCTGCCGTGCACCGGCCCGCATGGCACGTGGCAGGCCACGCAGCGGGCCGCCGGATACGACAGCCCTCAGGCCTGCCCGCCCCAGCCGACCCAGCCGGGCTGGCATCTCCCGTACCCGCAGAACGGTGTCCGGCATGCGGCTGACGGGCCGCACCGCCCCGAGCCGCCCGGCGCCAGCCCCCCAGGTGCATGGGCAGGCGCCGTCGGCTATCCGCAGGCCTATCAGCGCCGGCCGCCTGATCCGTACCGGGGCCGGCCGGCCGGCGCGCCGCCGCCGCAGTCCATCCGCCGGGCCGCGCGGCTCATGTACGCGGGCGCGGGACTGGCGCTGGTTCAGGCGATCGCCGGGATGGCGGTCCTGGTCGGCGCGCGGGCGCTGGCGAGATCGTCGCCGGAGGTGCGCTATGCCCGCGGCCTGGTCTTCTCTTACGTGCTGGTCGCGCTGATCGCCGCCGTGCTGTGGCTCTGGATGGCCTGGGCGAGCAGGCGCGGGCGGTCCTGGGCGCGGATCCTGTCGGCGGTCCTGTTCGCGCTGGCCACGCTTGTCCTGATCGCGAGCCTCGTCACGCCGGGGAACGCGCCGGGCCGGCTCGTCTTCTTCGTCGGCTGGGTCATCGGCCTCTTCGCGATCATCGCCCAGTGGCAGCGGACCTCCAGCGAGTACTACAGCGCCAGGCGCCGCCCGGGTTCCGGCTGAACGGCACCCAGGCCTCGCGGCCGGAACTCCGCTCCGCGGTCGGGCGGGACGGACCGCGAAGACGCGTCGCGCAGGACCGGGCGCTTACTCCCCGCGGCTCGGCCGGCCGGCCCGCGGGCCGCGGCGCAGCCGCTTCAGCGTCACGATGTCCTGCCGCTGGCCCCGCTCCGCGCCGGGGGTCTCCACGATGAATGCCACCCCGGCGGTGGCCGGGTGGTGCAGCAGGGCCCGGAACGGCTGGCTGCCGATCGCGCCCTTGCCGATGTTCTCGTGCCGGTCCTTCCGTGACCCGCAGCCGTCTTTGGCGTCGTTGGCGTGGATCAGGCGCAGGCGGCCGCCGGCCACGGCGGCAAGCTCGGCGAGCATGCCCGCCACCCCGCCCTCCGCTACCAGGTCATGACCCGCACCGTGCAGGTGACAGGTATCCAGGCACAGGTTCGCTCGCGGGTGCCATTCGAGCGCGCTGAGGTACGGCCCGATGTCGCCGATCGTCGCGCACAGCATCTGCCCCTGACCGGCCATCGGCTCGAGCAGCAGATCGGGACCGTCGTCGGCCAGCTTGTCGAGCAGCGGCAGCAAGGTCTCCCGCATCCGGCGAAGCCCGGCAGGCCGGTCGGGCGTGATGGCCGAGCCGGTGTGCACCACCACGCCACGCGCGGTGACCTGCTCGCCACGCGAGAGGCAATGGCCGAGAAGCGCTGCCGAACGCTCCCGGACCACCTCATCGGGCGACCCGACGTTGATCAGGTAGGGGGCGTGAACGAACACCGGGAATCCGGTCCTGCGCACGTGGTCGCGCAGGATCGCGAGCTGCTCCTCGTCGGCGAGCGCGGGCGACCAGGCTCGCGGATTGGTGGCGAAAATCTGGATCGCCTCGGCGCCGACCGCGGCCGCGTACCGCAGGCTGCCGGTCCCTAGGCCGCCCGAGATCGGCGCGTGCGCCCCGATCGGCCGGATGGCATCGGCAGACGGCTTCCGCGGCATCCGCACAGCGTAGTGCCGTGGCCTGCGGCTCCGGCCGGCCTGGCCTGCCGCTCCGGGCACGGGTACTCAGCCAGGTACTCACCAGCGAACTGAGGCACGAGCCTGGCAGGGGGGTCAGCCGGCCTTCGGGTGGCCGATCGACAGCCCGGTATCCGGATCGAAGAACTGCATGTTCGACGTGTCCACGGCGAGGTCCACCTGCTGACCCGGGGAGATCTTGCTGCGTGCCGCGACCCGCGCCGTCCACAGTGACTTGCCGCCGCCGAGCGGAAGCGCCGCGTCCTGGTCGTCCGCGGCGACGGACTGGCTGAGGCTGGCGTGCCTGACCGGCGGCGCTTCGATGCTGAACAGGACATGCAGCTCGCTGCCGAGCGCCTCCGTCACGTTCGCCGTGGCCCGCATCCGCGCCCACCCGGCGTCGGCCAGGGCGGCATCCTCGAAGTCCGACGGCCTGATGCCCAGGATCAGGTCCCGGCCAACGTAGCCGGCCAGCCCAGGCCGGGCGGCGAGGAGCGCGTCCGGCACGGGCAGCCGGTATCCGGCGAAGACGACCGCGGCGCCGTCGTCACGGACGAGCCTGGCACTGGCGAAGTTCATCGCCGGCGATCCCATGAATCCGGCGACGAACAGGTTCACCGGCGCGCTGAACAGCGCCTGCGGGCTGTCCACCTGCTGCAGCCTGCCCTCGCGCATGACGCAGACCCGCTGGCCCAGCGTCATCGCCTCCACCTGGTCGTGGGTCACGTACACGGTCGTCACGCCCAGGCGCTCGTGCAGCTGGGACAGCGAGGCCCGCATCGACACCCGGAGCTTGGCGTCCAGGTTCGACAGCGGCTCGTCCATCAGGAATGCCTGGGGCTCGCGGACGATCGCCCGGCCCATCGCGACTCGCTGGCGCTGGCCGCCGGAGAGCGCGGCGGGCTTGCGCTTGAGGTAGTCCTCGATGCCGAGCATCCTGGCGACATCGGCGACCCGGCGCCGGATCTCGTCTTTCGGCGTCTTGCGCTGCTGCAACCCGAACGCCAGGTTCTGCTCTACCGTCATGTGGGGGTAGAGCGCGTAGTTCTGGAAGACCATCGCGATGTCGCGGTCCTTGGGCGGCAGGTCGTTCACGACCCTCCCGCCGATGGCGATGGTTCCCGACGTCACCTCCTCAAGGCCGGCCACGGAACGCAGCGCCGTCGACTTGCCGCACCCGGACGGCCCGACGAGCACCATGAACTCGCCGTCGGCGACTTCCAGGCTCAGCTCGTCGATTCCGGCCACCCCGCCGGGATAGACCTTGCTGACTCGGTCAAGGACGATCTGGCTCATGAGCGCTAACCTTACTTGTCACGCCACGTCTGGTCTTGTCAGGCCAAGTCTCTGCGCCGCCGCCAGGCCGCTGGCGCTCGCCGCGCCGAAGGTGGCAAGGTAGACCGCGGCCTGTGGCCGCCAGGCCGGCAGGCCCATCTCGACCAGCACCGCATCTGGCCGGCCGGCCAGCAGCCGGCGCACTGCTTCCCGCGCGGCCGGAGGGTAACGGTGGGCATCGCGCACGACGATCAGCAGCGGGCGCCCGGCGGCGTCGGCCAGCACCGCCTCGGCCGCGCTGGCCGGGTCGGCCGGGTGCGCCGGGCTGGTGACGCCGGTGGCACTGGCCGGCCCGGCCGTGCGGGCCGGTCCTGCTGGGCTCGAGACGCCGTCCGTGGCGATCCGCCTGACGCTGTCGGCGGGCAGCCACGGGCTCAGCCCCCAGGGCACTGTTCCGACGGCGATGTTGGCGGGCGGCACGAACTCGACCAGGAGCGGATCGGTCATCGGCGGCGGCGTCCCGGTCATCAGGATGGCGCGCCTGGCGGCGGTCAGCCCGACGCCCGAGCCGCCGGGCCCGGCGGGCTGGCGTGCCGTGGTCATCCAGGTCCGCAGCTCCGATACCCGCGCGGCCGCCTCCTCCAGCCTCGTGCCGGGCAGCCGGCCTGCGGTGACCGCCGCCACCAGCGCATCGCGGACGGCGAGATACGTCCGGCGGTCGGTGTCCCGCCCGAGGCACAGCAGGTCGGTGCCCGCGGACACCGCGAGGACGGCCGCCTCGGGCAGGCCGTACGGCTGGCTGACCGCCCGCATCTCCAGGGCGTCGGAGACGATGACGCCGGTAAACCCGAGCTCGCCGCGCAGCAGGCCGGTGAGCGCCGCGTGCGACAGCGAGGCAGGCAGGTCGCCGGTCAGCTCGGGCACCCGCAGATGGCCCGGCATGATGGCGCGGACGCCCGCCTTGATCGCGGCGGCGAACGGCGGCAGGTCCCTGCGGGCCAGCAGGTCCAGCGAGGCGTCGACCCGCGCGATCACCAGGTGGCTGTCGATCGTGGTGCTGCCATGGCCGGGGAAGTGCTTCGCGCAGGCCGCCACCCCGGATGCCTGGAGTCCGGTCACCGCGGCTGCCGCGTGCCGGGCCACCAGAGACGCGTCGGCGCCGAAGGACCGGGTGCCGATGACCGGGTTGTCGGCGACGGTGTTCACGTCCACCGATGGCGCCAGGTTCAGGTTCACGCCGAGTGCCGCCAGGTCGGCGCCGAGCGCCCGGTAGACGGCCTCGGTCAGAGCCGGATCGTCGACGGCGCCCAGGGCCGCGTTGCCAGGATAGGGGCTGCCCGTCAGGTGCGCGATCCTGGTGACGTCGCCGCCCTCCTCGTCGATGGCGATGACGGGCTCGTCCGCCGCCGCGAGCAGGGTGGCTATCAGCCTGCCGAGCTGCGGCGGTCCGGTGATGTTCGGGCCGAACACGGTGACCCCGCCCAGGCCGCCGGCCAGCGCGGCCAGCACCCAGGCCGGCGCCCGGTGACCGGGAAACGGCGGGATCAGGAGCGCGTCGGCCAGGCGGGCAACCGACGGGTCGCCGGCCGTGCCGCCGCTCATCCTTTCACCGCCCCGGCGACGAGCCCGCCGACCAGCCGGCGCCGTACGATCAGGAAGAAGATCATCACGGGGATCGTATACAGGGTGGACGCCGCCATGATCGGCCCCCACTGCGCGCCGCCGCGACCGAAGAAGTAGGTCACGTAGATCGGCAGCGTATAGGTCGAGTGCGCCTGGCCGAGGAACGTCAGCGCGACGATGAACTCGTTGTAAGCGGTGATGAACGCGAAGATGCTCGTGGCCACCAGGCCGGGCGCCACCAGCGGGAAGAGGATGCGCCAGAAGATCCGGGCCGGCGAGGCGCCGTCGATCGCCGCCGCTTCCTCGAGTTCCCTGGGCACTGTCGCCACGAAGTTGCGCAGCATCCAGATCGAGACCGGCAGCGCCTGCGCCGCGTACACGATGATCAGGCCGGTCAGGTTCTCCAGCAGGTTGAGCCGGTTGAAGTCGAGGAACAGCGCGATGATCAGGGCCTGGCCGGGGATCATCTGCACGATCAGCAGCATGATCAGGAACGCTGCCCGGAACCTGAACCTGAACCTGGCCACGGCGACCGAGGCGAGCAGCGAGAGCAGCGACGCGAGCAGCACGGTGGCCAGGGTGACGGTCAGGCTGTTGCGGAAGAACAGGAAGACCGATCCGATCCCGGAGACCTGCCCGCTGATCACCTGCGAGAAGTTGCCGACCGTGGGATGGGAGGGCAGCAGGCTGGGGGTCAGCGAGTAGATCTCCTGCGACGGCTTGAACGCAGTGGAGACCATCCAGAAGATCGGGAACAGGGTAACCAGGGCGACCAGCAGGCCGAAACCGTTCAGGCTCATGGTCTTTGCTCTTCGCGTGGCCGCCGCCCTGCCGCGCGCCGTTCGGGTGCGGGCGATCGCCTGGCCGGCCGCCGTCGTGCCGGTTCCCGTTATGCCGGTGCTCGTCATGTGAGGGCTCCCTGCCGCACGGATGAGCGCACATAGCCGACGGTGATGACCAGCAGGATCACGGTGAAGATCACCGCGAGCGCTCCGCCGAGCCCGTAGCTCGGCGGGAATCCGAACGCCTTGTCGTACATGTAGAGCGCCAGGTTGAACTCGTCGCGGTTGCCGGGGAATCCGGTCAGGATGTAGGTCTGGGTGAAGACGTTGAAGTCCCAGATGACCGAGAGCAGCAGCAGAACCAGGAAGATCGGCTTCAGCAGCGGGTAGGTGATCTTCCAGAAGACCCGCCACGGGCCTGCCCCGTCGACCCGCGCGGCCTCGTACAGCTCGGCGGGGACCGTCTTGAGCCCGGCCAGCGTGGTCACCGCGATGAACGGGAAGGCCTGCCAGACCACGAGCATGGTGAGCACGGTGTAGGCCTGAAGCGCGCCGGTGGTGGTCCAGTTGAACCCGGCCCAGTCGGTGCTGCCCACCAGGGCGTGCGGCAGCTTGCTCAGCGTCCAGTCGACCAGGCCGCCATCGGGATTGAACAGCCAGTAGAACAGCACGCTCGCGGAGACCGGGGGAGTGGCCCAGGCCAGCAGCGCGGCCGTGCTCACGAAAGCCGCCATCTTCTTGCCGAGCCGGTTCAGCAGCAGGCCGACCACGGTGCCCGCGATGAGCGTGAGCGGCACGGCGACCGCGGCGAACAGCACGGTGATCCGCAGCGACAGCCAGAACTCGGGATCGGCGAGGGTGGCGGCGAAGTTGGCCTGCCCGACCCACTGGGTCGGCGCCGCGCCCGTGATCTGGGGCAGGCCGTAGTTCTGGAACGAGAAGATCAGCACCTGGGCCAGCGGCCAGAGCAGGACCAGGGCGATTCCGGCCAGCGCGGGCGCGAGCAGCAGGTAGGGGGCGAGCCGGTGCCTCCTGACGAAGGCACCGGCCCGCGTGCCGAGCGGCACAGGCTACTCGCTGCCGGTGTTGAGCACGTTCTGCAGCTCGGTGTTCGCCTTGTCCACGGTCGCGGCGAAGTTGGCGCCCTGCATGAGCGCCTTCATCATGGTCGGGATGATCGCGTCCGTGGCGTCGGCGACCCCCCAGTTCTTGCTGTTCAGCGGTGAGATCTGGGTAAAGCCCGCCGCCTTGGCGAAGCCGGCCAGGATCGGGCTCGACGTGTAGACGCCGCTGGACAGCTGCGAGGTGAACTCGGGGAAGAAGCCCTGGGAGTTGGCGAACGTGGTGGCGTTGGCCGGGCTGTCCATCACCGTGACCAGGTCCCACGCCGCCGTCTTGTTCTGGCTCCTCGCCCAGACGCCCAGGTCGGACCCGCCGGCGAAGGCCGGCGCCGGGCTGGGCCCGTTCTCGCTGGGAATCGGGAACGACGCCCAGTCCGCCTTGTACTTCGTGCTCACCTGCGTCAGCGAGGCCTGAGCCCACGGGCCGTCGATGTACATGTCGAGCGTTCCCTTGGCGAAGTCCTCATCCGAGCCGCCCGAGGTCGCTCCTGGTGCGCCGAGCTCGGTCTGGCCGATGTACTTGGCCGGCGACACATGCTCGGTCAGGTACAGGTCGGCATAGAACCTGATGCCGGCCTCGGACTGCGGGCTGTTCAGCTCGGCCACCCACTTGCCGCCCTGGCTGACGGCGACCTGGCCGCCAGCGCCCCAGATGAAGCTGACGATCGCGTTGGTGTAGTTGCTCGGCGCGCCGAGGCCGTACGTGCCCGGGTACTTCTTCATCAGCAGCTTGGCGTCGCTGACCAGCTGAGCCCAGGTGGTCGGCGCCGAGGTGAGGCCGGCCCTGGCGAACTGGTCCTTGCGGTACCAGATGCCGCGGACGCCGCCGAACCACGGCACGGCGTAGCTGGTCGTGCCGATCGTGTCGTTGGCCAGGTTGCCAGCGATCAGGTCGGCGCCGCTCGGCCAGCTCTTGACCTGCGCGGTCACGTTCGCGAGCGCACCCTGGGCGGCGACGCCCGGCGTGTCGGTGTTGCCGAGCTCGGTGATGTCCGGGCCGCCCTTGCCGCTGGTCAGCGCGTTGGTCCAGTCCGTGGTGCGGTTGCCCCACGGGATCCAGTCCACGACCACCTTGGTGCTCTTGAACTGGGGGAACTTCGCGTGGAACTGCCCGACGACGCCGTTCATCCACGTGACCTGTGACGGGACGGAGGCGCCCATCCGCCACACGACAAGCTTGGCTGGCGCCGCCGAGGCCGACGATGAGCTGCTGCCCGAGCCGCATCCAGCGGCGGCCCCGGCGAGCACTACGGCCGCGCCTATCGCCGCTGCCGGTCTGGTGATATTCACTGCCCGATCACCCTTCCTGCTCTGTCTTTCAGTGCCGCTCCTCCGGGCGGATCCTCCGGCTGGCCCGTTGCCTGGCCGGCGCCTTTAGGCTGGTGGCTGGCCGGGGGCTTGCGGCGCCCCGGCCGGCCCTTCGTGCCCGGTGGTGTCGTGGCTGCGGCGGGCCGTATTCCGATCTGCGCCGAAACTAACAGGAAACTTTCCTATTAGATAGACTCTGTTGCCAGATTGAGATGCAAAGACCGCTTGCCGCCAGGCCTGGCGGCTGGCTAAGGCCCTGGGGGGACCCGCGGCCACGAAGGGGGCGGCATGGAGCGACGGCCGGGAACGCCCAGCCTGCTGCGGGTGCTGAACGACCGCGCGGCACTTGAGCTGCTGCTCACCGGAGGCCCGATGACCCGGGCGCAGCTAGGTGCGCGGACCGGCCTGTCCAAGGTGACGGCGTCGCAGCTGCTGGCCAGGCTGGAAGAGCGGGGCCTGGTGGCTGTCGCCGGCCAGCAGGCGGGCGGCCGCGGGCCGAACGCCGAGCTCTACGCGGTCGTGCCGTCCTGCGCCTACGTGGTCGGGCTGCATGTCGAGCAGAACGAGGTCAGCGCCGGCGTCGCCGATGTCACCGGCCGGGTCGTCACCGAGATCTCGGTGGACCCGAACGGCGCCGGCGATCCGGTGCAGCTGGTTCACGCCGCGGTCTGGCGGGTCTGCGCCGCCGCCGGCGTCTCGCCGGCCGCGCTGCGCGCGTTCGTGATCGGCACGCCTGGAGTGCTCGATCCGCGCACCGGTGACCTGCGGCTCGCGGTCAACCTGCCCGCCTGGCACGAGGGCGTGCTCGACGCCCTGCGTGCCGACCTCGGTGCAGGGGTGACGATCGAGAACGACGTGAACCTGGCCGCCATGGCCGAGCATGCCGCAGGCGCGGCGCGGGACGTCGATGACTTCGTGCTGATCTGGATCGGCGTCGGCCTGGGGCTGGCGACGATGCTCGGCGGGCGGCTGCACCGGGGTGTCGGCGGTGCCGCGGGCGAGATCGGCTACCTGCCGGTCCCCGGCGTGCCGCTGCCGCAGGACATCACCCATCCGGCCACCGGAGCCTTCCAGTCGCTGGTCGGCGCCCAGGCGGTACTGCCGCTCGCCGCAGGCTACGGGTTCCGCGAGCAGACCGCGGCGGCCGCGGTCCGTGCGGCGGTCGCGGCGGCCATCGGCGGGGACCAGCAAGGCGACGAGTTCCTTGCCGACCTGGCCTGCCGGGTGGCGACCGGGGTGGCATCGGTCTCGGTGGTGCTCGATCCCGGCCTGGTCGTGCTCGGCGGCGAGGTTGGCCTGGCCGGCGGCGTGACGCTGGCCGACCGGGTGGCTGCCGAGGTGGGCCGGATCTGCCCGGCCAGGCCGACGATAGTCCCGACCGCCATCACCGGGGGCCCGGTGCTGCGCGGCGCGATCCTGGCCGCCGTCGACCAGGCCCGCTCCGAGCTGCTCGCCTCCGTGGCCAGCCCGTGAAGGCTGAGGCCGGCCCCGCGGCCGGGCCGTGACGCAAGGCCGGCTACGACCGCCGAGCCTCATCATTTGCGCTGCTCGCGCACAATGGGTGCATGACCAAGCCAGTGCCGAGCGCCAGGACCATTGTCACCGCCGACGGCGTGCCGATCGACGCCGCGCACCTGCCCGGCGATCAGGACCTGGCCATCGTGCTGGCCCATGGCTTCACCCAGAACTGGCAGCGCCCGATGGTCTGGGGAGTCGCGACCAGGCTGAACCGGTTCGGCGGCGTGGTCACCTTCGACTTCAGGGGGCACGGCCGGTCGGGCGGGGTGTCGACGGTGGGCGACAAGGAGATCAGGGACGTCGACGTCGCTGTCGGTTATGCCAGGGAGCTCGGCTACTCCAGGGTGGCCTCCGTCGGGTTCTCGATGGGCGGCTCGATCGTGCTGCGGCATGCGGCGCTGATCGGCGGCGTGGACGCGGTCGTCTCGATCAGCAGTCCAGGTCAGTGGTACTACCGAGGCACGCGGGCGATGCGGCTGGTGCACCTGGCGGTCGAGAGCCGAGCGGGCCGCCTGGTGGCCAGGACGCGCCTGAAGACCAGGATCAGCACCGGCAAGTGGGACCCTGAGCCGCTGCCGCCCGCCGACGCCGCCGCCAGGATCGCGCCGGTGCCGCTGCTGATCGTGCACGGGGACAAGGACGAGTTCTTCCCCGTCGACCACGCACAGCGGCTGTACGACGCGGCCCGCGAGCCGAAGGAACTGTGGATCGTGCCCGGGTTCGGCCACGCCGAACGCGGTGCCCGCCCGGCTCTGCTCGACCGGATCGGCGCCTGGGTCCGGCAGTCCGTGGGCCTGGACGGCGAGCAGGACGGTGGCGCGCAGCCGCCGCCTGGCCCGGTCGCCGCCAGCCCCAACGTCGCCTGACGGGCGGCCGGACGCCGGCACCCGGTGCGCCGCGCAGGCCTGGCGCCCGGCGCGGTGCGGGGCCGGTACCGGGCAAACCGGTCTTTAGCCGTGCCGTAACGGCTGGGAAACGCCCCTGAAACGCGGGCGTGGGAAACATGGACCGTACTGACCAACACCGAAGGGGTGGCTGGGTCGGTGCTGGTCAGCGCTGCCTGGCTCCCCGGCACACCCTTCGCTGCACGCTCGGGAGGCGAAGCGTGGTTCCCTATCCGACCTGGCTGAATGCCGGCGACAACTCCTGGCAGCTCACCGCTGCCACTCTCGTCGGACTGATGAGCATCCCCGCGCTGGCGGTGCTCTACGGCGGCATAGTCCAGCGCAAGTGGGCCGTCAACACGATGATGATGGTCTTCAGCGCGTTCGCGCTGACCCTGATCGTCTGGGTTCTCTGGGCATTCAAGATGGGCTTCGGAGCGCCCTGGCTGCACACCTTCGTCGGCAAGCCCGGGCCGGTGGTCGGGCAGGCGGGCGAGCAGGGCCAGGCGAGCATTCCGCTGCTCAACGGGCTGATGCCCAAGTTCAGGTTCCCGGAAAGCTCGCTGGTCTACTTCCAGTTCGTGTTCGCGGCGATCACCCCGATCCTCTTTATCGGCAGCGTCATCGGCCGGATCAGGTTCAAGGTCTGGCTGCTGTTCGTCCCGCTCTGGATCACGTTCGCCTACGCGGTGAACGCGTTCCTGCTCTGGGGTGGCGGCTTCTGGGCCGGCCAGGGAGCGCTCGACTTCAGCGGCGGCTACGTGATCCACCTGGCAGCGGGCGTCTCCGGGTTCGTGGCCGCCGCCGTGGTGGGCCCGCGGCTCCAGCGCGACCGCGAGAAGGCCCTGCCGAACAACCTGCCCCTGGTGGCGGTCGGCGCCGGAATCCTGTGGCTGGGCTGGAACGGGTTCAACGGCGGCGACCCGTACTTCGCCGGCGCGGACGCCGCTGCCGCGGTGATCAACACGAACCTCGCCACCGCGGTCGCGATGATGACCTGGATCGTCATGGACATGGCCTGGGGCAAGGATCGCAAGCCGACCTTCCTCGGCGGCGTCAACGGGATGATCTGCGGCCTGGTCGGCATCACGCCGGCCGCGGGCTACGTCAACGGCGTCGGGGCGATCATCATCGGCCTGGTCGACTCCGCCGTGGTCTGGGTGCTGTTCGCCTACCTGCCCAAGAAGGTCTGGCCGTTCAGGAAGGTCGACGACGCGCTCGGCGTGGTCTACACCCACGGGTTCGCCGGCCTGATCGGCGGCCTCCTGGTCGGCCTGCTCGCCGATCCGAAGATGATCGTCTACCTGGGGGTCGGGAAGAACCCGAACGTGACCACCGCCGGGCTGTTCTACGGCCACCCGAAGCAGCTGCTGATCCAGGCCGGCGCGGCGCTGACCGTCATCGTCTGGGACGGGCTGGTGACCTTCCTGATCCTGCGCGGCATCGGGCTCTTCATGAAGCTGCGGATGTCCGAGCCAGAGCTGGTGGCGGGCGACATCAGGGTGCACGGCGAGGTGGCCTACCCGATGGAAGAGCCGGAGGCCGAGCCTGACTTCGGCGACATACCCGGCGAGCCTGTGCCGGAACATCATCACCACCATCACCACGAGCTGGTGACCGTCGACGCCGGCGGACCGGCCGAGGACTAGCCAGGAGGAGGCGAGGCTAGACACCGGAGCCGGGTATCCGCGGGCCGCCAAACCCGCGGATACCCGGCTCAGCGAGGCCTGGCAGATGACATAGCACGGATTCGCGTCGCACATAACAGGATAAAACAGGTGTTAACATCACTGAAAACCGTGCTATGTGGGTCTGCTGGCGTACCGATTTGGGTCTGGCGGCGTATCGATGTGGGTCTGGCGGCGTATCGATGTGGGTCTAGCGGCGGATCGACTCGCCGGTGGCGCGGTCGAAGAAGTGCAGCGCGGTGGTGTCCACCTGGACCCGCGCGGTCTGGCCCTCCCTGATCGCGGTACGCGGATCCATTCTGGCCACCATGGTCGCCAGCGAGTGAACGTCGTCCGACTCCGATCCGCTGACGTGCGCGGCCGTCCCGATCGCGCCGTGGATGTGCACCTCGGAGCCGAGTTCCTCGCGCAGCCTGACCGGCAGCTCGATGATCGCCGCCGGATCGCTGTCATGCACCAGGGCGGCGTCATGCAGGTTCTCGGGCCGGACGCCGAGGACGATCTGGCCGCCGATGTGCCGCTCGAGCGCCGGGTGCTCGGCGATCACGGCAGCGGGCACTCCCAGCCGGTGCGGGCCGAAGACGACGGTGAGACCGCCGTCGCCGCGCTCGATCGCGGCGTCGACCAGGTTCATCGGGGGAGAGCCGATGAAGCCGGCCACGAACAGGTTGGCGGGCCTGCGGTACAGCTCCTGCGGCGCGGCAGCCTGCTTGAGCACGCCGCCGGAGATCACCGCGACCCTGGTGCCCAGGGTCATCGCCTCGGTCTGGTCGTGGGTGACGTAGATCGTCGTGGTTCCGAGCGACCGCTGGAGCTGGGCGATCTCGGCCCGCATCTGCACCCGCAGCTTGGCGTCGAGGTTGGACAGCGGCTCGTCCATCAGGAAGGCACGCGGCTGCCTGACGATGGCGCGGCCCATCGCCACCCGCTGCCGCTGGCCGCCGGAGAGCTGCCGTGGCTTGCGCGCCAGGTAGGGCTCGAGCTCCAGGATCCGGGCGGCCTCCGCGACCCGCTGCCTGATCTCGCTCTTGGCGACCTTGCGGTACTTCAGGCTGAACGCCATGTTGTCGTAGACCGACAGGTGCGGGTAGAGCGCGTAGCTCTGGAACACCATCGCGATGTCCCTGTGCCTCGGCTCCACGTCGTTGACCGGCCGGTCGTCGATGTAGATGGACCCGGACGTCACCTCCTCAAGGCCGGCGACCATCCGCAGCGCCGTGGTCTTGCCGCACCCGGATGGCCCGACGAGCACGAGCAGCTCGCCGTCGCCGACCTCCAGGTCCAGCGACTGAACCGCAGTCGTCCCGTCGGGAAACTGCTTGGTGACCGAGTCGAGCACGATCCGGGACACTAGCCCGCCTCCTTAGCCCTCATTTGCCCATCCCCAGGGTCAGGCCCTTGACCAGGTGCCGCTGGAAGATCAGGTAGACGCCGATCGCCGGCAGGGCGCTGATCAGGGACCCGGCCATCAGCGCGGGAATGCTCGTCGTGCGCCCGGCCGACAGCGTCGCGAGCCCGGCCGTGATCGTCCGCTGGCTGGCCGGCAGGAAGAGCAGCCCGACCAGCAGGTCATCCCAGATCTGGATGAACTGAAGCACGGTGACGGTCGCGATCGCCGGGAGCGACAGCGGCAGCGCGATCTGGAGGAACGTCCGCTCGTAGCCGAGTCCGTCGATCACCGCGGCCTCGATCAGCTCGTCGGAGATGCCCCGGTAGTACGTGGCCATCAGGAAGGTCGCGAACGGCGTTCCCAGGGCGGCGTAGACGAGCACCGCTCCGGCGTAGGAGTTCGTCAGGCCGATCTTCGCGAGGTTGACGTACTCCGGGATGATGATCGACTGCAGCGGCACCATCAGCGCGGAGACCACGAGCAGGAACACCGTGCCGCTGCCCCGGTACCGCAGCTTGGCGAAAGCGAAGCCCGCCGTGGTGGAGACCACCAGGATGATCGCGATCGCGGCGACGCAGACCAGCGTCGAGTTGATCAGCTGGCTGCCGACCGGCAGGTTCGCGAAGAGCTCCTTCCAGCCGCTGAGCGCGTGCCCGCTCTGCCGGTCGAACTGGCCGGGACTGCGGAACGCGTTGTCCACCAGGTACCAGAACGGGTACAGCATCACGATCGCGACAATGACCATCAGGGTGAACAAAACCCACGTGGACATCTTCTTCCGCAGCCTCGATGCCGCCCAGCCGTGACCGGGTGGCGTCGCCCCGGCGGGCCTGGCCGGCGAGGCCGGACCGGCGGGTGCGGCAGGCGCTGCGGTCATGGCCTACCAGCCCTCCCCGTCGTCCGGCTTGATCAGCCGGAGCTGGACCAGGCCGACGACCGCCATGATCACGAAGAGGATGATCCCGTACAGCGCGCCGGTGCCGAACTGGACCTGCTGGAAGCCGGTCTGGTAGACGAAGAACTCCAGCGTCGTGGTGCCGAATCCAGGGCCGCCGCCGGTCATCACGAAGATCAGGCTGAACAGCGCGGAGAACGCGCTGATCACAGTGATCACGAAGGCGAACTGGACGAACCTGGTCAGCAGCGGCAGGGTGACCCGGAAGAAGATCTGCCGTCCGGTGAGCCCGTCCACCCGGGCCGCCTCGATCAGCGTCGGGTCCAGGGTGGCCATGCCGGTCAGGAAGATGATGGTGTTGGTGCCGAGCATCGACCAGATGAACGTGATGGCAAGCGCGGCCAGCGCGCTGTGCTCGCCCGCCAGCATGTCGGTGGCCGAGGCGCCGAGCCCGACCTTGGCGAGCAGCTGGTTCAGCACCCCGGTGGCCGAGAAGAACCGCAGGGCGAACATGCCGATCACGACCCAGGAGATCGCGGTCGGCAGGAAGTAGACGGACCGGAAGAACCGCCAGCCGCGGACATGGGAGTGCAGCAGCGCCGCGATCGCGAGCGGGATCCCGATCGCGACCGGCACGGCCAGCAGCAGCAGCCCGTTGTTCTCGAGCACCCGCCAGAAGATCGGGTCGGTGAAGGTGGCCTTGTAGGCGCTCGGCCCGATCCAGGTGGCTGTGATGCCGTTCCAGATGGTCATCGAGTAGTAGACGGCCTGCCCGATCGGCACCCCGAGCAGGGCGACGACCAGCGCGACGGCCGGCAGTGACAGCAGCAGGCCGGCCCGCCTGCGCCGCCTGGTCAGCGGGGACCGGCCGGCCGGCCTGGCCCGGTTGGTCCCGCTGGCCCGCCTGGCCCGGCGCCGGGCCACGTCAGAGCCGGCGGCCTGGTCGAGCCCGGCGTCGGCGAAGCTCACGGACTTCTCTCCTGAGGGTGATAGCGAGCTCCGGCGGCGGGCCGCCGCCGGAGCTCACGCCTTGGTTAGCGGAAGCGGGTCAGGGGAACGTGTTGCCGCGCTGGCTGGCCGGAAGCTGGCTCAGCGTGGTCTGAAGTGCCTGCAGCGCCGCCTGAACCGACTCCCTGCCGCCGAGCACGGAGGGCAGGAACTTCTGGCCGGTGCTGACGACGTTGCCCTGCACCACGTTGTCCAGCATCGGGTACACGGTGAGATGAGCCTGGCTGACCAGGTCCAGCATCTGCTGGTTTACCGGATTGCTCGTCGATGTGCCGACGATCGCCGGAATCAGCCCGGCGGCGTTGACGATCTTCGCGGCCTGCGGCGTGGTCATGAACTCGAGGAACTGCGCGTCCTGGGTCGGGTGCTGTGAGTAGGTCATCTGGGAGATGCCGTCACCGGCGAAGTCGACGACGCCCTTGATCGGGGCGACAGAGAACGGCGGGGCGAAGGCGGCCACGTTGCTGTGCAGGGCGTTGGTGAACTTCTGGGTGTCCCAGGTGCCGTCCACCATCATCGCGGCCTTGCCGGACTCGAACTGGCCGAGGTTGTTGGTGTTGGTGACGACGTCGGCGTTGGTGCAGCCCGAGCTGTGCAGCCTGGTCCAGTTGGTCAGCTGGGCCTTGATGGCCGGCGAGGTCCACGGGATCTGCCCGCTGTACAGGCCCTGCCATTTGGCCACCGGGTAAGCGCCGATCATCATGTAGCTCATGTCGTACCACGGGTAGAAGGTGGCGCCGAGCGGCTGGCCGCCGTTGCCGTAGACCATCGGCGTGTACCCGGCCTTCTTCAGCTTGGCGCACGCGGCGTACAGCTGGGACCAGTCGGTCGGCACCGCGGCGATGTGCGCCTTGGCGAAGTCGGCCTTGTTGTAGAAGCCGATGTAGAACTGGTTCTCCAGCGGGACCACGTACGGGCCGTTGCTCGCGTTGAAGCCGTCTGAGGTCCACTTCAGCGCGTTCGGGTCGATCCTGGCCAGGTCCGCCGCCGGGATCTCGCCCTTCAGGTTCGTCAGGAAGCTCTTGTACTGAAGCGTGAACAGGCCGGTCCACATCACCGCGAGATCGGGGCCGTTCTTGGAGATCGCGGCGGCCTGGAGCTGCGCGAAATAGTTGCTGGCGTCCTGGCTGACCACCTTCACCGTGATGTTCGGGTGCAGCTTCTCGAAGGCCTTGGCCAGGTTGTTCAGCGCCGTAGCGTTCTGCTCGGTGCCGTAGTTGTGCCAGATCGTGATCGTCACCGGGGCCGCGGCGCCGCCGCCGCCCGAACTGCTGCTACCGCTGCTACAGCCGGCGGCAAGCAGTGCCACGACCGCCGCGGCTGCCGCCATCTTCCATCGCCTCACGGCTCTCTCCTTTCTATGGTGGGCCGGTCTCATGAGCGCCCCACTACTGGTTCGACGAACGTCCGGTGTGCCGGGTCGGGTGCCCGGAGGAAGTCCAGGTCGCACCCGTCCGGCGCCTGGAGCACGTGGCTGGCGTACAGCGCGGGCCAGCCGCGCAGGTGCGCCGGCGGTCGCGGCGCCAGGGCGGCGCGGCGCTCGTCGAGCTCGCTCTGGCGCACCTCAAGCTCCAGCGAGCCGGCCAGGACGTCGACCGAGATCAGGTCGCCGTCCCTGACCAGGCCGAGCGGGCCGCCCACTGCCGCCTCGGGCGCCACGTGCAGCACCACCGTGCCGAAGCTGGTGCCGCTCATCCGGGCATCGGTCACCCTGACCATGTCGGTCACGCCCGCCCGGACGAGCCTCGCCGGGATCGGGATCATGCCCCATTCGGGCATCCCCGGGACGCCGACTGGCCCGCATCCGGCGAGCACGAGCACGCTGTCGGCGGTGACCGCCAGCCCGGGGTCGTCGATCCTGGCGAGCATGTCCTGGTAGCCGCGGAAGACCACGGCCGGACCGCGGTGCCGGATGAGCCCCGGCGTGGCCGCCGACGTCTTGATGATCGCGCCGTCTGGCGCCAGGGAGCCGCGCACGACACCGAACGCGCCTCCGGCGCGCAGCGGCGCGGTGGCCGGCCTGATCGCCCCGGTCACCGGCCCGGCGGCGGCCGCGATCTGGCCGATGGTCTGGCCGCTGACCGTCGGCGCGTTCAGGTCAAGCAGGGCTGACAGCTCGCGCAGCAGCGACGGCACGCCTCCGGCGGCGTCGAAATCGGGCATCAGGCCAGCGCCTGACGGCTCGATATCGGCGAGAACCGGCACGTCAGCGCCCAGCCGGGCGATGTCGTCGATCGGGAAAGGAACCCCGGTCCGGCCGGCCAGCGCGGCGAGGTGGATCACGGCGTTGGTCGAGCCGCCGATCGCGTGCAGGGCCACGACGGCGTTGCGGAACGCTCCGGGGGTCAGGATCGCCTGCGGGCGCAGATCGGGCTGGGCGGCCACCGGGCCAGCGCCCGGCGCGGCAACGGGCGGCACTCCAGCCAGGACCGCCGCGACGGCGAGTTCCCCGGCCTGGTGCGCGGCCTGCGCGGAGCGGGGGTCTCCGGCCGGGATCGAGGCCGATCCCGGCACCATCAGGCCGAGCACCTCGCCGAGCACGGCCATCGTGGACGCGGTGCCCATCGTGTTGCAGGCGCCGAGCCCGCAGCTCAGGCACCGCTCAAGCTCGTGCCAGCCGGCGTCGTCCAGCCGTCCGGCCCGGCGCTGGTCCCACAGCCGCCACAGCGCGGTCCCGCTCCCGATCCGCTCGCCGCGGAAGCTGGCGACCGGCCTGGCGCCGCCGGTGACGAGCACCGTGGGAATGTTGGCGCTGATCGCTCCCATCAGCGCGCCGGGGACGCTCTTGTCGCAGTTGGCCAGGATCACCAGCCCGTCCAGCGGGTTGGCCCGGATCATCTCCTCGATCTCGATGGCCAGCAGATTCCGGTAGAGCATGGCGCTCGGCTTCATCAGGTCCTCGCCGAGCGAGATGCTAGGGAACTCGACCCCGGCGCCGCCCCCGGCCTCGATGCCGCGGCGGACCGGGCCGACCAGGTCACGCAGCGGCAGGTTGCACGGGTTCAGCTCGCTGGCCGAGTTGGCGATGCCGATCACCGGCCGGGCCGCAGCCCGGTCGACGCGGACGCCGGCGCTGTTGAGCGCCACCCGGTGCAGGACGGCGACCTCGTCGTCGCCGGCCAGCCAGGCCCGGCTGCGCAGCTGGGCACGGCCGCCTGGCCGCCCGGCCGGCGGCTGCCCGCTCGCGCCGGACGTCATGGCGGCGGCTCCGGCACCCCGAGCCCCTTGGCGCCGGGCCCGGACTGGTTCAGCTCGAGGCCGCTGCGGCCGATCCACTCCAGGGCGACGGAGGCCCGGTGTACCTTCTCTCTCGCGATCGCTATCGCGTCGTCGACCAGGTGCAGCCCGCTCGGGTAGAGCAGCCGCGAGTTCCGCAGGCCGAACTTGACGTACATCGGCGCCGCGACGGCGATCAGGTCGGCGGCCTCGTGACCGCGGACCACGCCGCCCATCGCGTCGGGAGCCTCCACGTACAGGTCGATCGGGAGCGGGCTCGCCGCGCGCATCTCGGCTAGCTGCCCGAGCGTGAGGTCGGAGGGCACGTTGATCGTCGATCCGCCGAGATGCTCGAGCAGCTGGAAGCTCAGCGGATTCGACGGGGCGAGCACCGCCGACACCTTCCAGACGGTCGACGCGGGCAGCTGGCCGGCGGCCTGCATCTGGGACACCAGCCTGAGCAGCCCTGCGTCGGCGATCAGGAAGCCCCTGATGCCCTGCTCGGCCGCCCTGACGATGTCGTCGACCGCGTAGCGGAGCTGCCTGGTGCCGCGGATCCGGCCGGCCAGCACCTGGCCGTCGGCCGAGTGCGCCGCCCGGCCGATGTCCCACTCCTGCCGCGGCCCGACGAAGAGCGAGACCTCCAGGCCGGCGTCGGCGCCGATCCTGGCCATCTCGGCCAGCTCGGCGCGGGACAGCAGCATCGCCCCGCTGCCCTGGGAGACCCGGTTGACCGTGACGCCGCGGGCGGCCGCCTCGGCGACGACCGCCCTGAGCACGGCCGGCCCTTCGACGCTGGGTATCTCGATCCGGTAGTGGGCGCCGTCGGCGAACCTGGCCTGGCTGGCCGGCGCGGGCGGCTCCGCCGTCACGCCGCGCTGCGCGAGCACGCCGGCGCCGGTCACCGGCTCGCCGGCGATCCCGTGGGCCAGCACGTCGGTGTCGCCTGGCATCGCGATCGCGAGTTCGCTCTTGATCATGCTGGTCACGTGCCGACCTCCAGTACTGCCGGGCGCGGCGGCTGCCGGCCATCGTGGGCCTCGGTGGGCCAGCCGGGCGCGGCCGTGACGCGATCGAGCCGCCCGTCGGCCGTCACCAGGTAGGTGTCCTCGGATTTGGCGCCGCCCGGCAGGCTCGGGTTCCAGGCGATCGCGTGGCCGGCCGCGACCGGCTGGCCGTACCACCGGGACCCGGCCTGGCCGGGCGCGATCTCGAACTCTCGCTGGGCGAATCCGATGGGTCCGCCCTGATAATGACCGGTCCATCCGTGTTTGCTGCCGACCGCAGCATATGCGGTGTCGAGCGCGTCAAGCACCGCTCCGTACGTCGTGCCTGGCGTGCACGCGCTCAGCACCGCGTCCTCGACGGCCAGGACCTTGCGCCGGAGCGCGGCGTAACCAGTGTCGGCCGGCGCCGACGCGGCGAAGCGGGTCGCCGCCGCGTGCAGCCCCGCCCGCCTGGCGACCACCACCGCCATCGCCAGCCTGCTGACCCGCGCTCCGACCGCCATCGGATGGCGGTACCGCTCAAGCCGGTCGTCGCCGCCCACGATCAGCACCGGGGCGTCGGCCCCGGATGCCTCAAGGTATGCCGCGCACCGCGCCTGGATGTCCAGGTCACGTTCGCCTGGGCGCCACTGCGCCAGGCCCGCCTGGAGCGCGTGCGCGGCGTCGGCGCCGAGCTCGGCGAGGTCGTCGGCCTCGGCGGGCGAGAGCGCGAGCCGAAGCGCGATCAGGTCCTCGGAGGCGTCGATCCCGAACGCCGGATGCCCGTCCGATGCCAGCATCGCGGCCGGGGCGCCGGCCAGTGCCTGCGCCGCCGAGACGAAGTCCTCCGGCCGGTACCAGGCCACCTCGGCCAGCTCGCCGAAGCCGTGCAGGCCGGGGTCGTACTCGGCGCGGATCCGGTCGGCCTCGACGCCGGTCGTGATCAGCCCGGACCCGGCCGGGGAGATCACCGCCCAGACCAGATCCACGGCGGCGGTCCGGTCGACCGGCGGCGCCATCCCGCCGCTTGCCCAGGCGACCGCGGCCGGACCGGTCAGCACCAGGCCAGCGGGACGGCGCTGGCCCGAGTCAGCCCGGCGGTGCGGGGACGAGCCGGCCTGGCCGGGCCCGGCCAGGCCTGGTTCGTCTTCGCCAGCGGCTTCCGCCACCGGCGCGGCTCTGGCACCCTGGATAGTCCCGGTCGCCAGCCAGCCGAGAACCCGCTGCCTGGCTGCGTCGGCCCTGGCAACACTGCGCTGTCGTCGTTCTGTAGTACCGAACGCCGTTGTGTGATGTAGAATCACCCAGGTAACAAAACTCTGCATTGTTAGCTCTGTCAAGTTTTGTTACCAGTTTCATACATAGCGTTCGGCAACGCCGAACTCACGGGCGGACGCGGAGGTGTCAGGGTGGAACCGCACGACAGCAGCAGCGAGGTCGCCGGCGCCTGGCTTCAGCCTGGGAGCGGCGGCGGCGGCGAGAACGCCAGCCGTTACACCGTCCGCAGCGTGGCCCGGGCCATGCGGCTGATGGAGATCGTGGCCGAGGGCCCGTCCGCGGGTCAGACGCTCAGCGATCTGGCCAGGGCGCTGGGCGCGTCCAAGAGCACGACGCTGGCGCTGGCCCGCACGCTTGGCGCGCACGGACTGCTCAGGGACGCCAGGCCGGGACCGAGATACACCCTGGGGACCGCGCTGATCAGGCTCGGCGACATCGCGCGCGGGCAGCTTCCGCTCGGCGACCTGTGCCGCCCGCTGCTCTCGGAGCTCGCGAGCATGACCAAGATGACTTCACGGGTCGCCATCTGCGACGACGGCTACCCGGTCTTCATCGAGCGGGTGGACGGACCGGGCAGCGTCAGGTTCTACACGCCGCTCGGCCAGCGCGAGATCCCCTACGCCTCGGCCGCCGGCAAGGCGATGCTGGCGACGATGACCGACGCGCAGGTGCGGGCGATGTGCGAGCAGACCGGGCTGAAGGCCAGGACCGCTCACACCATCACCGATATCGACTCGCTGCTTGCGAACCTGGATCTGGCCCGCGGCAACGGCTTCGCCGTGGACGACGAGGAGGATGCCGAGGGGATCTTCTGCGTCGGCGCGGCCTTCTTCGGCCACGACGGCGCCTGCGCGGGGGCCGTGAGCATCACCGGGATCAAGGGGGACCTGCCGACCTGGCGGGTGAAGGAGCTCGGCCGGGCCGTGCGCCGCTACGCCGATCAGGTCTCGGAGATACTCGGCGGCGTCAGGTACTCCGAGCGAGACCGGGCGATCGGGGCGGGGGCTTGACGGCGGCTGGCGTGGCGGGCCCCGGCGCGGCGGCCGGGATGACGAGCGGCCCGGGCGTGGCGGCGGACGGGCCGATGACCGGTCCGCCTGCCACCGCGCCGGCGGCCGGCCGCGCGCTTGTCGTCGTGCGGCCGGGCGACGTGCGGCTGGTCCGGCGCACGGCACCTGATCCGGCGGCCGGCCAGCTGCTCATCGAGCCTGACCTGGTCGGCCTGTGCGGCACCGACCTGGAGATCATCGACGGGCGGATCGACCCCGCCTTCATCAGGTACCCGGTCGCGCTGGGCCACGAGTGGACCGGCATCGTGACCGGCGACTCACCGCTGGCCGGGCGCAGGGCCGTGGTCGAGGGCATCATCGGCTGCGGTCACTGTGCCAGGTGCGGCGCGGGAGAGACCAACCTGTGCGAGACCTACGACGAGATCGGATTCACCCGCGACGGCGCGGCCGCCGATCGGCTGGCCGTGCCCGCGGCGCTGGTGCACCCGCTCGGACCGGGCGTCGCGGCGCGGGACGCCGTGCTCACTGAGCCGGCCGCGGTCGTCTACCGCGCGCTGGCCAGGGCCGGTGTCACTCCGGGCTGCCGGGCGCTGGTGATCGGAGACGGCACTATCGCCCTGCTTGCCGTGATGCTGCTCCGCCTGTGGTCGCCCGCCGAGGTCGCGGTGCTCGGCCGTCGCGACAGCCAGGCGGACCTGGCGGCGGCGGCCGGAGCCTCGACCTTCAGCACGAGCACCGCCGCCAGCGTCGGCGCCTGGGAGGCCGCGAGCGCCGCCGCCGGGACCGCCGCGCCTGCCACCGGGTCCCCGGCGGGCGGCTTCGACCTGGTGGTAGAGGCGGCCGGCGCGACCGACGCGGCGGCAGCCGCGCTGACCTCGGTACGGCGGGGCGGCACCGTGCTGCTGATCGGCCTGCCGCCGCACGGCGATACCCTCGCCCTGGCGCCAGACGACGCGGTCAACAACGACCTCACGATCGTCGGCAGCTTCGGATACACCTCAGCGGCCTGGCGGGCCGTCGTGACCCTGCTGAACTCCGGCCAGCTGAGACCGGGAATCCTGATCACTCACCGGTACCAGCTCGCCGACTGGGAGCACGCGATCGCGAGCCTGCGCGGGTCCGACGGCCCGCGCGGCAAGGTCCTGCTCCAGATCCGCTGACCCGGCTGGGCAGCCGCGATCTCGCCGCCCAGCCCGGCCGAGCGCCGTGAACGACCAGGACAACCACCAAGGAGCCGTGACGATGACCTTCACCAGCGTTAATCCGCACGATCCGGCCGATGTGCTCGGCGAGTGGGAGGCTGCGGGCCGGCCCGGTGCCGACGCGGCGGTCGGCCGGGCGCTGAAGGCGGCGCAGGAGTGGCGGGAGACGCCGGGCGCTGCCAGGGCGAAGGCGCTCGGCGACGCGGCGGCAGCGGTCGAACGGCGCGCGGCCGAGCTCACCGACCTGGTGGTCCGCGAGGTCGGCAAGCCGCTCACCGAGGCCCGCGGCGAGGTGGCGCGCGGTGTGGCGATTCTGCGCTACTACGCCCAGGCGGCGCTGCTGCCCGACGGCGAGACGCTGCCCGCCGCGGACCCCGACCAGCTTCTGATCGCCAGGCACGTGCCGGTCGGCGTCGCTGCGCTGCTCACGCCGTGGAACTTCCCGGTCGCCATCCCGCTGTGGAAGGCGGCGCCGAGCCTGGCCTACGGCAACGCCACGATCCTGAAGCCGTCAAGCGCCGCGGCGGCGACGGCGCTGCTGCTGAACGAGATCATCGGGCCGTTCCTGCCGACCGGCGCGTTCCAGGTCGTGCTCGGCGGCGCCGAGACCGCCAGCGGGCTGATCGACAATCCCGGCGTCGCGGCCGTCTCCTTCACCGGCTCGTCGGAGGTCGGCAGCCAGATCAGCGCGCGCGCGGCCGCGCGCGGCTGCCGGGTGCAGGCCGAGATGGGCGGCCAGAACCCGTCGGTAGTGCTGGCCGACGCCGATCTCGATCGGGCCGCGACGGCCATCGCCTACGCGGCGATGGGCTATGCCGGCCAGAAGTGCACGGCCACCAGCCGGATCATCGTGACCGAAGCCGTCTACCCGGACTTCCGCGATCGGCTGGCGGCCGCGGTGGAGGCGCTGCAGGTGCTCGACCCGGCGGATGCCGGGACGCTCGTCGGGCCGGTGATCGACGCCGGCTCGCGGGCGTCGGCCCTGGCGGCCGTGGCCTCATCGGGCGGCCGGGTCCTGACCGGCGGGCGGCCGCTCGACGCCCCGGGGTTCTACCTGGCGCCCACGCTCGTGGAGCTCGACAGCCCGGCCGGCCCCCTGGCCACCGACGAGGTCTTCGCCCCGGTGGCCGCGCTGATCAGGGCTGATTCGGCCGGCCAGGCCATCTCGATCGCCAACGCGGTGCGCTACGGCCTGGTCGCGGCCGTATTCACCAGTGACCTGGGCCAGGCGCTGCGGCTGAGCCGCAGGCTTGAGGCCGGGATGATCCGGGTCAACGCCCCGACATCGGGCGTGGACTTCAACGCGCCCTTCGGCGGGTGCAAGGAGTCGAGTTTCGGCCCGCGCGAGCAGGGCCAGGCCGCCCGCGCCTTCTACACCGAGTCCAGAACCATCCTGATCGTGCCCTGACGCAGGTGGCGGCCCGGGGCAGAAACCCGCAGTTCGCCAGCGGGCCCGGCCAGTCCTGGCTTTCTTTACCTGGATGCGGCATCCGAGTAGATTGCGACTGCTCGGCCAGCGGGAGGCGACGTGAACCAGGACTTTTACGGCGGCGGATACGGCGGGCCGATGACCCGCCGTCAGATGCGGCGGCAGCGCCGCCGCCGCCGCCATCCGCTGCTCCGGCTGATCAGGCTGCTGGTCGTGCTGGCGGTCCTGTTCGTGGTGTTCGAGATCGCGATCAATCCGTGGATATTCCGGATCGGCGGCGCGTTCACCCCGACGGCGAGCTGGACCGGGCTCGGGACGGTCAGCGCCAGCAACGGCGGTCGCTACGTGCTCTCGATCAGCTTTCATGGCGGCTTCCTTGGCGGCGACGAGAGCGGCTGCTCGCAGTTCTCCGGCTGCGACAACATGAAGGGAACCGCCAGGCTCTGCACGCTCAGCGGCGTCACGTACACGTTCCCGCTGACCGGGCAGGTGCACACCTGGCTGAACACCAACGGCGCCCGCACCAGCATCGACCTCACCGGAGGGACGCCCAAGCCGCTGCCGGACGGCTGGGTCGTGGCGCTGCACGGCTCGTGGCACGGTCCGAGGCTGGTGCTTGCCTCGCCCGACAACTCCTTCACCGAGGTCTTCACCAGGCGCGGCGCGATCAGGACGGTGACATCGACGGCCGACGCCGGCACCGCGCGGGTGACGCTCGCCAAGGGCAGCTCAGCCAGCTTCAGCCGGGCCTGCGCCGCCCTCAGCGGCTGACATCACTCGACTTATAACTTGTTGCCGCCTACTAAACCAGTATAAATCCCTCGTGATCATGACGGTAAGCCGTGATAGGCGCGGCGGGCACTGCGGGCTGGTCAGCCGCCGAGGAAGCCGGTCCAGCGGCCCGCAAGGTGGTAGGTCGCCAGGGCGATGAGGAGCCCGACGACCAGCGACGCGGTGAGCAGCAGCCAGCGGCGGCCCGCACCGGCCAGGGCAGCCCGGACCCGGGCGCTGCCGGCCGAGCGATTCGAGAGCAGCCGGGGCAGCTTGGGCGCGTAGGCCAGGACGTGGATGGTCATCGCGCCGAACCAGAGCACGAAAGAGGCTTTGTGCGCGAAGATCCACAGCGACGCGCCTGGGCCGGTGAAGGCCAGCGCGATCCCGGAGCCGATAACGCCCGCCGAGGTGACGATGACCACTGGGCCGAGCAGCCTCAGCAGCAGCGCGGGCGGGCCCTTCCTGACGTAGGAGGCCGAGCCGGTGTAGTAGCGGACGAACCGGTAGCCGGTCGACCCGAGCTTGAGCAGCACCGGGCCGACAAGCAGCATGCCGATGAAGAAGTGCATGGTCAGCAGCTGGCGCTTGGCGACGATGGTGAGCCCTTCGGCGGCAAGCAGCAAGAGCAGCACGGCGCCGGTCATCGCGGTCAGGCGCTCGTTGCCCTCGGCGCCTGCGGTGGGGTCGGCGGCACGGCGGTGCCGTGGCGCGGTCTTGACGCTCAGCGCGGCACCGCCTTCCGCTCGGCCGTCGTGGCCTCCAGCCGGAGCGCTAGGGTCGGGCAGAGGCGGACCGCGCGGCGGGCGAGGGGCGAAAGCTCGGCCGGAACGTCACGGTCGATCATGATCGGGTAGCCCCATTCATCGAGGTGGATCAGTTCCGGCAGCATGTCGGCGCAGAGCCCGTGCCCGGTGCAGGCGATCGGATTGACGGCCAGGTGGCGCCTCATTGCCAGACATCCTCCGCCCACGGCCGCGGAATCGGCAGGACTGCCGCCCGCGGCTGGCCGCCCCTGGCCGACTGGCAGAGCCGGTGCGACGCGTGCGTCCTGACGTCAGCGGCGAACGCGGACAGCGCCGAGCGGGCCAGCCGCACCGCGCCGTCGGGGTGACGGCACGCTCCGCGGCCGGGAATCGTGGCAAGCCTGCGTTCGAGCCGGTCGAGCACGGGTCCCTTCGGCCGGCCGCTGGCGAGCTGAGCGAAGTCGTCGGCGATGGCCGGCAGCCCGAAGACGCACGGCCCGCACTGGCCCGCGCCCTGGCCGGCCAGCCAGCCCAGCACCCGGGTGGTCTCGGCCAGCCCGCAGGCGTCGGGCGGGAGCGCGAACAGGACCCCGGCGCCTGGCGACGCGCCGATGCCGCGCAGCGGTGCCGCCGCCATCGGCAGCCTGGCCACGTCCCTGAAGTCATGCCAGGTGCCGAAGTACCCGCCGATCAGGACGGCGCTCACGTCCGGGTGCGCCCCGCTGACCGCCAGCATGTCCCCGATCGGAGTGCCGACCTCGACCTCGTACACCCCTGGCGAGCTGACCGCTCCTGCGATCGTGCTGAGCATGGTTCCCGGCGCGTCCGCCAGGCCTGCCTGGCGGAACCAGCCAGGCCCGAACCTGGCGATCAGGCCGACGTGCGCCAGCGTCTCGACGTTGTCGAGCAGGGTCGGCCGCTGGGCCACTCCCTTCTCGAACGGCCTCGGCGGCACGGCTGTGGGCTTGGCCAGCCCGCCGTTCAGCCAGTGCACGACCGCGGACTCCTCGCTGGAGACGTAGTGGTGCGGCAGGTCATGCACCTGCATCCTGACCTGGTCCAGATTCGCCCGCTCGCGCTCGGCGACCGCGTTCCGCATGATGGCGATGAGCCAATCCCTGGTCCGCGGCACGCAGACGTGCACGACGTCGGCGCCGACGGCGGCGGCGGCCAGTGCCGCCCCGTCCAGCACCAGATGCGGCGCGCGGGACAGCAGCGCCTTGTCCTTCTCGCTGGCCGGCTCGCTCTCCATGCCGTTGGCAACCACCACCGCCGGGCCGCGCCGGGACGCGACCGCGCGCATCTTGACCCCGGTCGGGAACCCGGCGCCACCGCGCCCGGTGAGCCCCGCCTGGGTGACGGCGTCGATCAGCGCGCCCTGCGTGCCCGGGCCGGGCCGGCCGGCCCGGGCCCGGCCGGCCCGTGGGTGCGGCAGCGGTCCGTACCTGTCCACGTGCGCGCGGAGGCTGGCGGGCTGGCCGGACTCCTGCCACCCGGTGGTGAGCCGGGTAGCCGGGCCAGGCTGCTCGACTGGGCGCGGAGTGGTCGCAGCGGCCGCGAGGCCGCCATGTGATGCCATGGTCACTCCTGTGCCGCGGCCAGCAGGCTGACCGTGCCGGTCACCGCCGAGCCGCTGATAGTCAGGACGAACTGTGCCCGCCGCTGCCCGGACTGGCCGGTCACTGCCGCGACGAGCTGCTGGCCCTGGAGCATCACGACCGGCCCGGCGTAGCCGGATGCGGTGCCTGGCTGGCCGATCCTGACATCGCCGCCGGACAGGGCCACGCCGCTGCCCGCCGGCGTGCCGTGCAGGACGATGGTCAGGTTCTGGACGGGCGCGGCCACCGTGCGGCCGGTGATCGTGATCGTCCGCTCGTCCGCCGCCGGCCCGGCGGTGACCGACAGGCGGCCGGTGAACCGGGCGTTCACCAGCCGGCCCGGCTGGCCGCCGCCGCCCCCCGCGGTCCCGGTCGTTCCCGCCGGGGCCGGAGTCCTGCTGCCGAGCAGCGCGGACGGCGTGCCGGCCCGGCGGGACCAGCCGGGCTGCAGCGGGCCGGTGATCACGAAGATGAGCGTGAGCAGCGGGAGCACGGCCACCGCGGCCAGCCCGGTGCCCCGGCTCAGCGGATCGGCGGTGAGGGACAGCCGCCACCAGACCGCCCAGCCGACGGCGGCCACGCAGGCTACGTCAACGGCCAGCACCCATGCCAGCCTGGTGTCGGTCCCGGTGCCGAGCCCGTGCCAGAGCGCGATCGGCCAGCTGGCGTAGACCAGCAGGTGCGCGCCCTTCCATGCGCGGTGGCTCAGCCGGTCCCTGAGCATGCTGGTGATCAGCACGGCGAGCAGCAGATCGAAGGCGATGGCGCCGAGGCTGAGCCAGAACGGCCGGTAGGGCGAGCTGAACGGGACCACGGCGGCGATCCAGCTGATCGGCGCGAACGGATCGAGAACCGTGGTGACGATGTGCACGCCGACGAGCGCGGCCGAGGTGAGCGCCAGGTTCCTGTGCAGGCCGGCGGTGACTATCCGCGGCCAGCGATCCGACGAGGCACGGGCCGTCCCGATCACGCCGAGCACGACCGTGCCGGTCAGCAGCACCATGGCCACGACCCCGGTGGCCCGGGTGGAGTACCAAAGCAGGCTGGGGCCGACGATCACGGGAGCGCTGAGCAGGTGGCCGGTCACGACCCGGCCTCCCGCTGGCGTCCGGCCAGCAGGTAGCAGGTCACGGGGTCACGACCCGCCGGACGAGACCACAGGCGGAGCGACCGAGCCGGATGGCGGCTGCTGCGGCGGTGCCAGCTGGCGGCCGCTGCCGCCGTGGCCCGAGCGACCGGCCCCGCTGTGGCCGGAACCGCGGCCGGAGTGGCTGGCCGGGGCCTGGGCGCCGGAGGTTACCGCGTGACCTGGCAGCGCGTAGCCGAATGCGGTGGCCAGCGCGAGCGAGGCGGCGGCGGCGCCGCCCGCGATCCAGAGCGAGAGCCTGCGAGTACGCGCGAGATGGTCGTCCCGGCGCGTGATCGCGCTCTCCTGCGGCCAGCGCATGGTCGGTCCTCCCTGTGCATGGCGTGTCACTGCATGGCGTGTCACTGCACGGCGCGTCACTGCAC
>Ga0209415_10002508_pt1 | contig 34396 bp, 32 predicted proteins | sample PeaSoiSIISIP2007_FD_187696 | JGI IMG/M metagenome (GOLD analysis project Ga0209415, IMG submission 187696) | Peat soil microbial communities from Weissenstadt, Germany - SII-SIP-2007 (SPAdes) (version 2) | ecosystem: Environmental > Terrestrial > Soil > Wetlands > Peat | place: Germany... | reverse complement strand
CTCGACGTCGTGGAAGAGGGGCTCAAGGAGACGGTCGATTCGATCGTCGCCAACGGCGAGACGGCCGTGGCCTACCGCTGTGACGTGACCGACGAGGCCGGGGTGATCGATACCGTGGCCCAGGTCACGGCCGCCCTCGGTCGGCCCAGCGTTCTGTGCAACGTGGCCGGCATCGGGACGTTCTCGCATACGGCCGAGATGCCGCTCGACCTATGGGAGCGGATTCTGGCGGTGAACCTGACCGGTACGTTCCTCATGGCCCGGTCGGTGCTGCCCCAGATGCTCGAGGCCAAGGACGGGAGCATCGTGAACGTGGCGTCGAACTCCGGGCTCATGGGAGCGCCGTGGTCGGCCGCCTACTGTGCCTCGAAGGGCGGCGTCGTCCTCTTCACCAAGTCGTTGGCGGTCGAGTACCTCGGCCGGGGTGTGCGCGTGAACGCGGTGGCACCGGGCGGGGTGGACACACCGTTGATATCCAAATTCTCGGTCCCCGAGGGCGGGGACCCGAAGGCGCTGCACCGCATCATGAGCCGGATGGGCTTCTCGACACCCGAGCAGATCGCCGCCGCCATCGCCTTCATCGGTTCCGACGAGTCCGGCTACACCACCGGGGCCGTCTTGTCGGTCGACGGGGGACTCACCGCCTAGCCCACCGGCGGCGGCGTGTCACGGCCGAAGCCGGCCAGAACGATCCCCAATTCCGGCGGCGTCATTGTGGCCAGCCGGCCCCCGGAGAAGCGGTCGTCGTCGGTCACGTCGGCCACGGCCGACAGCGGGCCCCGCCGCCGAGGTTCGTCCGGACCCAACTCGATCTCGGCCAGCACCAAGCCGATGAGGGGCCCACCGAATTCGTCCACCACCAGGTCGTGCTGTGCGCCGGTCCAGCGCCAGCGCGTCTTGTGAACCTCGTCACCATCGAGTGCCAGCAACGTCGCATACTCATCGTCCGACAGGTACATGTTGGTGAGGTGCAGGAGAGCGGGACTGCCCCCGTGGGGACGGACCTTCTGTCCGAGCTTGTAGACCACGTCGGGTCCGCTCTGCATCCGGCGCAGGCGCAGACGCGTGCCGCGGATGTAGCGGTCGACGATGGTCACCGGTTGGTGCCGGTCGTCGGGCAGTCCCGACAGGAGCCACCGCTGTTCGCGCTCGGGCCGGGCGTAACGCCCTTCTCCCGACGCCCGGTCGATCACCGGGTCATTATGCTCGTGTCTCCGGACAACCGGTGGTGACAGATGGTGGGTGCCCGTGGATGACGACGTCGAGGGAACCGCGGCCGAAGTGGCGCTGACCGTCGTCTCCCTGGACGACCCCCGGGCCCGCGCCCTCGAGAACAAGCACATCGAGGAGATGAAGTCCCTGTACGGCGGACGGGGTCCCGGTCCGTTGGTGGGCGAGGAGTTCGTCCCGCCCGACGGCTGCTTCGTGGTTGCCGTCCACGACGGTGTGGCCGTGGGCTGCGGGGGTTTCCATCGCCTAAGTCCCGAGATCGCCGAGATCAAGCGGATGTTCGTGGAGCGTGATCTTCGTGGCCGGGGCGTCGGGCGGCGGATCCTCAGGTCTCTCGAAGACCGTGCCCGGGCGGTGGGGTGCGCCGAGTGTTGGCTGGAGACGGGGAGCGAGCAGCCCGACGCCATCGCGCTGTATACGTCGGCCGGTTACCGGCCCATGACACCGTACGGAGAGTTCAAGACCGACGAGCGCAGCCGCTGCTTCCGCCGCCCGCTCGGTGACGATGGATCGCCGTCAGGCCTGTCGCGGTGAAGGTGCGCGCGTCACGAGCCCGTCGAGCAGGGCGCGGGTGGCGCCCGCCACGTCCCGGACGGCTTGATCGAACGTGGCCCGGTTCGCCTCCGAGGGGACCCGGTAGCCACTGATCTTGCGCACGTACTGCAGGGCGGCGGCGTCCACCTGTTCGTCGGAGGTCGGCTCTGGGCCGCGGAGAGTCATGATGCTTCGGCACATGCCCACCAGGTTACGGATCGAGCAGGTCCAATGCGGCCTCGGCCAGCTCGGCCCGGGTGGTGCCGGAGCGGCGGGAGCCGCGATCCATGAGGCCGTCCAGGTAGACGGTCAGATTGAGAACGGCCGTCCGCCGGTCACCGCCCAGCATGGGCACCGGCTCGCTGCGCCGATCGAGACCCGACACCTCCAGGAAGGCCGTCCGCAGCCGCATCAGGACGTCGCAGGCCCGGGCCGGGTCGATGTCGCTCCGCACGATCCAGGCGCTGACCCCCAGGGGGATGGTGAGGTTGCCCTCCTCCAGGTCCTCCGGGATCATGCCGGCGACCCCGTGGGCCGCCTCGTGCAGGAACGAGCGTTCGACCTCCTCAGGCTGGGCCGTGGCCAGTGCACCTCTCACCGTTTCAGTGTCGCAAGGGGGTGTATCACCGTGGTGGATGCGGGGAAACTCCCTGGTCAGAGCGTTGTCGCCGACAGGACCGGCGCAAGAGGTCTGGTTCGGGGGTACGGAGCCTGATTGACTGGTGAGTCCCGATTGACTCAGGGGTTCCGGCCGAAAGGAGCATCCCCGTGGCGAGAGCAATCTGGACCGGGTCGTTGAGCTTCGGCCTGGTCAACATCCCCGTGGGCCTCTACTCGGCCACCGAGGACAAGGCGATCCGCTTCCATCAGTTCCAGGAGGGCACGAACGACCGGATCCGCAACAAGCGGGTCAACGAGCGGACGGGTGAGGAAGTCGATTACGCCGAGATCGTGAAGGGCTATGACATCGGCGGCGGCGAGTACGTGATCGTGCTCCCCGAGGAGCTCGAGGCCGTCGAACCGGGACCGACGCGGACCATCGAGATCGTCGATTTCGTCGACCAGGAGTCCATCGACCCGATCTACTACAAGACGAGCTACTACCTCGCCCCCCAGGGCAACGACGCCCAGCGGGCCTACGAGCTCCTGCGTCAGGCCATGGGCGCGTCGAAGAAGATCGGGATCGCCACCCTGGTCATGCGGAGCAAGCAGCACCTGGTGGCGGTGCGGCCCGAGGAGAACGTGCTCGCCCTCGAGACGATGTTCTTCGGCGACGAGGTCCGTGACCCGGTGCGGGAGATCGGCTCGCTGCCCGGCGAGATCGAATTCAAGGGCAGGGAGATCGACACCGCCAAGCTCCTCATCGATTCGATGTCGGCCGAATGGAACCCCGAGAACTACACCGACACCTACCGCGAACGGGTCGAGGAGCTCATCGCCCGTAAGCGGGAGGGCGAGATCGTGGTGACCGACACCGGCACCAAGCAGGCGGCCCCCGTCGTCGATCTCATGGACGCCCTCCAGGCGAGCGTCAAGGCGGCGCGCGACCACCGTCCCGGCAATGCCGAGGTTTCTCCGCTCGTACCCGCGGGACGGGCCAACGCGGCCAAGGCGACGAAGACGGCCAAAGCCACGAAGGCGGTGAAGGCGGTGAAGGCCACGAAGGCGGTGAAGGCACCGAAGGCGGCCGACGACATCTCCGCGCTCAGCAAGGCCGAGCTCTCCAAGCGGGCCGCCGCCCTCGGCATCGAGGGTCGTTCCAAGATGAGCCGCGAGGAGCTGGAATCGGCGGTGGCCGGCGCAACTGCCTCCTCGACGGCGTCGCGGCGTCGCCAAGCGTCCTGACGCCGTCGGGTCGGCGGGCCGCGTCTCGAGACGCTCCGCTCCCTTCCGTCTACGGATTGACGGTCAGGGTGAACGGTTGGGTCACGATCTTCTTGGTCTTGCCCGTCCCGAACGTCGCCTTGACGGTGAAGTGGGAGGTGCCCGCCTTCGTGGGGGTGCCGGAGATGGCGGCCGTGCCGTCTCCGTTGTTGACCAGGGTCACGTGCTTCGGGAGCTTGCCCGTCTTCGTGATCGACGGCACCGGTGCTCCCGCCGTAGTCACCGTGAACATGAAGGGCGTGCCGACCTTGCCCGTCGCGGCCGCCGCGCTCGTGATGGCGTCGGCGTGCGCGACGCTGAAGCTCTGCTGAGCCTGGGGGGCAGCGCTGTAGGTGGCATTACCCACCTGGTTGGCGTCGATGACGCACGTGCCCACCCCGTTGAAGCTCACCGTCGCCCCGGTGATCGAGCAGACGGACGACGCCGACGGGTCGATGGCGAACGTCACCGGGATGCCGGACCCTCCACCGGTGGCCGACACGTTGTAGCCGGTCCCCCCGACGGTGGCCGCCGACGGCGAGGTCGAGGTGAAGGTGATGACCTGGGCCGTGAGGATATAGGTGAACTGGTCGGCGGCGACGTGGGTACTCGTCCCCCCCGGTGTGGTCACCGTCACGTCGACCGTTCCCACCGGCTCGGCCGGGGCGGTCACCGTGAGCGAATTGTCGGGGTTGACCGTGGAGGGCACGGTCGTTCCACCGACCGACACCGAGGTTGCCCCGGTCAGGTAGTCACCGTTGACCACGATCGACGTGCCCCCGACGGTGGGCCCCTGGGCCGGACTCACCGAGCTGATGGCCGGAGCCGGCGTCCCGAAGGTGATCGGGAACGAACCCGTCGCCCCGTCGTACGCACCGGGATAGGCGATGACGACACCGTGGGAGTTGGCCATGGCCACCGGCACCAGCGCGGCGGAAGAGGCGCTCCCGCTGATGGCGATATTGCTGAACTGCATCGTGCCGAAGTTGGCCAGTGTCGCCAGATTCCCGCCGACCGTGGGCGCCTCTTCGATCCATTCGGCCGTGGCGCCCGGTCCGCTGTAGGAGACGGGGCCGGACTCCAACCACTGTTTGGTGACGTCTTCGATGGCGATGTTCCAGGTGCCGCCCGAGTAGACGACCTCGGCCTCCATGGTGTCACCGGGTGACACGGCGTCGGGGAGCACGATCTCGGCCGAAGGGAGGATCTCGTACCAGGCGTTGTAGGAGGTCGTTCCCCCTCCGCTGTCCTGCGAGGTGCCGGTCTGGATGAGCGAGCTGTTGGTGGCGCCGTCGATGCCGACCCACGTCCCCGAGTACTCGTTGGCCGAGGACGACGCCACCGTGGGGACGACCCACTGTCCGAAGACGCCGTTGAAGGTGATGCCGGAGGCGATCATGCCCGACCAGTTGCCGCTTTCCAGGCCGTTCCTCGTCCCCGCGCCCGTGGCCGTGCGGCGCGTGGGTGCGTGGAGCCAACGGGCGGGGGACGGGCCCAGCTTCGTGCTCCGGACGGCACTGAGACGGGGAAGCGCGTGCGAATGCGCCACTCGTTTCATACGTCCGGCCCACGCAGCCGCAGACGACGTGGCCCGCAGGCCGTCAGGACCGGGCGACGCCGACACCGGGTGCGGTGCTCCGCTGGCCGAGGCGGTGGCCCCGGACAGGGTGGCGGTGGCGCCCACGCACACCACGACCCCGGCGACAGCGCGCCGGACCTTCAGTGACAGACGTCTCGACGGCACCAGCAGTCCCCTCTCGCCCCGGCGGCGATGTCGACCGTGACCGCGTCCGGGCGGAGTGGGGGCGGCCGAATCGATCGTGGCACCCGGGGCCCAAGAGACGGGCAATTCGTGCCCAACCTGTGCCCAATGTCCTACAGGCCCGCTGGGCCGATTCAGGGCCTATCGGCGCGATTCAAACCCCTTCGTCGTCGCTGTCGTCGTCGGTGGAGCGGGCCAGAGGAGCATCGAGATCCCAACCCGGTTCGCCCTGGCGGCTCCGGGTGCGTTCTGTCGGTTCCCCCACCCCATCGGGGTCGTCGATGCCTCCCTCGAGGGTGACCAGTGCCTCGGGGTCGTCGAGCTCGGCCCCGGCCTCCTCGAGCTCACGGTCGTCGACCTGAAGTGTGGGGTCGAGCGCCGGGTCGAGCTCGACCGATTCGAGGAGATCAGGATCGAGCCGGGAGTCGTCGTCGAACGCCTCGTCACCCTGCTCGAACACTTCTGTACCCGACGGCTCGTCGGGCGACCAAGCGTCGTTTCCGCTCATGAGTACTCCTCGCGCAGTTTGTACTTGAGGATCTTGTTCAGCGTCTCGTTGCGGGGAAGGGCCTCGACGACCTCGAGCTGTTCGGGGATCTTCTGCGCCATGAGACCGGCCGCCCGCAGGTGGTCGACCATCTCGTCGAAGGAGAGGGGATCGGCACCCGGCACCGTCTGGACGACGGCGCAGACGCGCTCGCCCCGCTGGCGGTCGGGGAGGCCGATGACGGCCACGTCGCCGACCAACGGATGCGTGTAGAGGAGATCCTCGATCTCCTTGGCCGAGATGTTCTCGCCCTTGCGGATGATGATGTCCTTCAAGCGGCCGGTCAGCACGACGTGGCCGTCGGGCCGGACATGGCCGACGTCACCGGTGCGGAAGTAGCCGTTCTCGTCGAAGGCCTCGGCCGTCATGGCCGGGTCGGTGTAGCCCTTGCAGACCATGGCTCCCTTCACCCTCACCTCGCCGTCGACCCCGGCGGGGGCGACGTCGCCATCGAGGGTGACGATACGGACGTCGGCACCAAAGACAGGTTTGCCGACGGTGTTGGCCAGCTGATCGTCGGTGTCGGTCATGGTGCCCATGCAGATCATCGGGATCTCGGTCATCCCGTAGCCGTGGATCACTTTCACGCCCATCTCGCGTCCCACCTCGTAGAAGATCTCCGGCGGCATCGGGGCGCCGCCGCCCGACAGGCACTTCAGGGTGGGGATGATCTTGTCGCCCGGCTGCTTGCGCTGCTCGGTCAGGTAGACCTGGTAGAAGGCCGTGCTCCCGCCCGCCATGGTGACGCCGGCCCGGCTGAAGACGGTGACGGCCAGGGCCGGGATGAACGACTCGAGGAGCACGGCCGGGAAACCCAGGGCGAGGACCATGACCAGATAGTCGGGCCCGGCGATATGGGCGAAGGGGAAGGCGATCGACCCGACGTCGTCCTCCGACATGTCGCAGGCGACGGCCAGGCCCCGGCCGCCGTTGACCAGCGTCAGATCGGTGTGGCGCACGCCCTTCGGATCCGACGTCGTCCCCGAGGTGTAGTAGATCCAGCGCTCGTCGTCACCGGCGCCGGGCCCGGGGGGCGGGGGCAGAACCGACGGATCGCCCTCGGGGAGGCGGTCGTAGGCGACGACGATCCTCGGGGGTGCGTCGAGGTCCTGACCGATCTTCTCGGCCATGCCCACGTAGTCGACGTCCTTCCAGATCCCGGGCACGAAGAAGAACGAGGCCCCGGTCTGGCGCAGGGCGAAGGCCACCTCGCGCTCGCGATAGATGTGGATGATCGGGTTCTGCACGGCACCGAGCCGGGCCAGGGCCATGGAGAGGACGATCGTCTCGATCCGGCTGGGCAGCTGCCACGAGACGGCGGTGCCCGGACCGATCCCCATGTCGTGGAGCCCGGCCGCCACCGTCTCGCAGCGCGCCGCGAACTGGCCGAACGTCAGCCGGCGGTCGTGTTCGTCGATGAGCATTGGCCGATCGGGGGACGCCGCCGCCCGGCGGGCCACCAGCTCCCACATCGACCCGACGTCGTAGATCGCCTCGCCCACCTGTGTCTCCCCTGGAAACGACGACGCCGGCCTACGAGAGCCTTTCCACGACCATCGCCATGCCCTGGCCGCCGCCCACGCACATCGACTCGAGGCCCCAGGTCTTGCCCTCGTCCTCGAGGGCGTTCAACAAGGTGGTCATGATCCGGGCGCCCGTCATGCCGAAGGGGTGGCCCAGAGCGATGGAGCCACCCTTCACGTTGAGCTTGTCCCAGGCGATGCCGAGGTGCTTGGCCGACGGGATCACCTGGGCGGCGAAGGCCTCGTTGATCTCGACCAGGTCGATGTCGTCCATGGTCTTGCCGGCGCGGCCCAATGCCTGGCGACAGGCTTTGATCGGGCCAAGACCCATGATCTCGGGGTCGAGGGCGGAGACGCCACTGGCCACGATGCGCGCCAGCGGGGTGATGCCGAGTTGACGGGCCCGGGTCTCGGACATGACGACCACGGCGGCGGCCCCGTCGTTCAGGGGGCAGGCGTTTCCGGCGGTGACGGTTCCCCCCTCGCGGAAGACGGGCTTCAACTGCGAGAGGCCCTCCACCGTCGTCCCGGGCCGGGGGCCGTCGTCCTTCGTGACGACGGTGCCGTCGTCGAGGGTGACGGGGATGATCTCCCGCTCGAAGAAGCCGTTGCCCTGGGACGCCACGGCGCGCTGCTGGCTCAGCGCGGCGAACTCGTCCATCTCTTCGCGGGTGACCTTCTCGTACTCGGCCACGTTCTCGGCCGTCTGGCCCATGGCGATGTAGACGTCGGGAAAACCCTTCAGCGGGGTCCAGGCATCGCCGGCCTTCGGGGCGCGTGCCTTCGTCCGGCTCTCGGCCTCGGCGAAGGCGGCGTTGTGGGGGCCGGTGTCCGACGCCCCGTACTGGAAGCGGCTGACCGTCTCCACGCCGGCCGCCACGAAGACATCGCCCTCGCCCGCCTTGATGGCGTGGGCGGCCATGCGGATCGTCTGCAGCGACGAGGAGCAGTAGCGGTTGACGGTCACCCCGGGCACGTCGAGGCCGGCCAGGACGGCGGCCACCCGGCCGACGTTGTAGCCGGCCTCACCGGCGGGCTGTCCGCAGCCCAGCATCAGGTCCTCGACCGTGTTCGGGTCGAGCTGCGGGATCTTGGCCAGCACCTCCTTCACCACATGCGCGGCCAGGTCGTCGGGCCGGCAGGTCACGAGCGAGCCCTTGTTGGCACGGCCGATGGGCGTGCGTCCGGCGGCGACGATGACGGCTTCGGGCATGAGGGGCTCCTTCTTGCTGGGCTCTGGCCGCACAGACTACGGGGATGCGGGAACGTCGGGCACATGGCCTGCCTAACGGGGTGCCACCGTCCGCCACATGACCTGGTGGGGTCCGATCTCGGGGAGCTCGAACACGTCACCGCGGGTGACGAAACCCGTTCGTTCGTAGAGCCCGAGCGCCGGGGTCCGGGCGTTGCACCAGAGCAGTCCGCCCCCGCGGGCCGCCACCTGACCGATCAGGAGACCCAGGACCCAACCCCCGAGCCCCTGCCGCCGGCTGCCGGGTCGGGTGGCCATCCCCCGCAGCCGCCATCCGTCGTCGCAGTCGGGTTCCCACGACGGTGCTTCGGGCAGCACGACCCCGACCGCCAGGACGGTGAAGTCGGCTCCGGGCCGGGCCGATCTCTGCTGAGCTGACCTCTGCAGGGCGGCGCCGTGGGCGGCCCGGGGGTCGTCCTCGCCGGGGTAGATGCAGTCGCGCACCGCCCGCCCGGGACGGAGGACTTCCTGGCGGAGGGGCCAGGTCGTCCAGGCAGGCACCAATTCCACCTTGATCCCATCGTCCACGGATCGGGATCGTAACGTGTCGATCTGGCTCGTAAAGAAGGCGAAATGTAACCTGTTCCAACGCGGAGAGGGGACGGCAGATGGAGATCGGTTACACCGAGGAGCAGCAGGCCCTGCGGCGCGAGCTCCGGGACTACTACGCCAATCTGCTGACGCCCGAGGTCGAGGAGGAGCTGGCCCAGAGCCACGGCATCGGAGCCACCCCCCGGCGGATCACCAAGCAGATGGCGAGCGACGGCTGGCTGGGTATCGGCTGGCCGAAGGAGTGGGGCGGCCAGGGCCGTTCCGCCATCGAGCAATTCATCTTCTTCGACGAGTCGATGCGCAGCGGGGCGCCGGTGCCGATGCTGACCATCAACACCGTCGGGCCCACGATCATGAACTTCGGCAGCGACGAGCAGAAGCAGTTCTTCCTGCCCAAGATCCTGGCCGGAGACATCCACTTCTGCATCGGCTACACTGAGCCGAACGCCGGCACCGACCTGGCCGCCCTGCAGACCAAGGCCGTGGTCGACGGTGACGAGCTGGTCATCAACGGGGCCAAGATCTTCACCAGCCTGGCCGGGGACGCCGACTACTGCTGGCTGGCCGTCCGGACCGATCCCGAGGCCTCCAAGCACAAGGGCATCTCCATGGTGATCGTGCCCATGGACACGCCCGGGGTCCGGGTCGTGCCCATGCAGCTGCTCGGCGACCACAACATCAACTACACGTTCTGGGAGGACGTGCGGGTCCCGGTGTCGAACATCGTGGGCGGCATCAACAACGGCTGGTCGTTGATCACGAACCAGTTGAACCACGAGCGGGTCACGCTGTGTTCACCGGGGATCATCGAGCGCGCCTTGGGCGACGTCCGGGCGTGGGCGCAACAGACGAAGTTGGCCGACGGTCGGCGGGTGATCGACCAGGAGTGGGTGCAGCTGCACCTGGCCCGGGTCTACGCCAAGCTCGAATTCCTGAAGCTGATCAACTGGAAGGTGGCGTGGCAGGGGACCCAGGGCCGGCTCGAGATCGCCGACGCATCGAGCATCAAGGTCTTCGGCACCGAGTTCTACATGGAGGCCCTCCGGACCCTGTCGGAGATCATCGGTCAGGCGGGCTACCTGAAGCGGGGCTCACCGGGCGCGGCGCTGAAGGGTCGGCTCGAGGCCTACTCCCGCGGCTTGATCATCCTGACCTTCGGCGGCGGGACGAACGAGATCCAGCGGGACCTGATCGCCATCTTCGGCCTGGGCATGCCCCGGTCGCTGCGCTGACCCCGACGAACGACACGAGGACCCGACCATGGACTTCTCCTTCACCGAAGAGCAGGACGCCGTGCGCGAACTGGCGGCGCGCATCTTGAACGACCTCTCCACGCCGGAACGGCTGAAGGAGGTGGAGGCGGGCGACGAGCGGATCGACCGGAAGCTCTGGGCCGAGCTCGGGTCGGCCGGCCTTCTCGGCGTGGCCCTGCCCGAGTCCTGCGGCGGGGCCGGTCTCGGTTTCCTGGCCGCCGCCATCGTGGCCGAGGAGATCGGTCGTCATGCCGGCGCCGTGCCCTTCACCGCCAGTGTCGTTCTCGGCGCGGGGCCGATTGCAGAGTTCGGCAGTGAGCAGCAGCAGCAGAGGTGGCTGCCCGGAGTCGTCGCCGGTGACACCATCCTGACCGGTGCGCTGGTCGAGCCGGGCGCCGATCCGTGGAAGCCGACGCTCATGGCCACGCGCGACGGTGACAACTGGCGGCTCGACGGCGTGAAGGCTGAGGTCCCGGTGGGGATGATCGCGGACGCCATGGTCGTGTCGGCCCGGACCGAGGACGGGGGGGCCGCCCTGTTCATCGTCGATCCGTCGACGGCCGGCGTGACGCGGTCTCGCCAGGAGACGACCAGTTGGCAGTTCGAGGCGGAGATCGAATTCGCCGGGGTCACCGTCGGTGCCGATGGCGTGCTGGTGGCGGGCGACGAGGGGGAGGTCGCCCTCGAGTGGTTGCTCGAGCGCGCGGCGACGGCCTACTGCCTCGAGGTATCGGGTGCCTGCCAGGCGGCGGTGAAGCTGACGGCCGCCTACACGACCGAACGCGAGCAATTCGGAAAGCCGATCGCCACGTTCCAGGCGGTGGGCCAGCGTGCCGCCGACGCCTACATCGACACCGAGGCCGTCCGGCTGACGTCGTGGCAGGCGGCCTGGCGGCTGGCCGAGGGCCTACCGGCGGCGGCCGAGGTGGCGGTGGCCAAGTACTGGGCCGACGAGGGGGCCCAGCGCGCCGTGCACGGTGCCCAGCACCTGCACGGTGGCGTGGGCGTCGACCGCGACTACCCGTTGCACCGGCACTTCCTGCGGACCAAGCACCTGGCGCTGACACTGGGCGGAACGACACCCAGTCTGCTGCGGCTGGGCCATTTCCTGGCGACCGAACCGGTCTGAGGGACCCGGCCGGCCGAGTCCCTCTCGACCCTGCCGCTTAGAACACCTAGACCATGCCACCCGACGGGGGTGGCGGCGGTGGGGCGGTCGGGCCCGGCGGGTAGTTGCCGGGGACGGCGGGAGGAGTGGTGCCCGGCGCCGCCGGCGGATAGCCCCCGGCGGGCGGATAGTCCCCGGCGGGCGGATAGCCCCCGGCGGGCGGATAGTCCCCGGCGGGCGGATAGCCGCCGGCGGGCGGATAACCGGTCGGGGGGTGCGCATAGCCGGCGCTCTGGGGCGGCGGGCCCCATGAGGCGGCGGGCGGCGGCCCGTAGCCGACACCGGGTTGGCGCTGGTTCGGCCAGCGGCTGAAGGCGAAGACCAGGAACATGACGAGATTGACGAAGGGGACGAGGGCCAAGAGGCACAACCAGGGGTTGTAGCCGGCCTTGCCGAGGATCTGTCCCCAGGCGACGACCAGCACGGCGATCACGGCCAGGTAGACGAAAAAGAGGAAGGCGAACGCTCCGCCGGCACTGGCAACCATGACGTTCCCCTCTCTGTGGCGACGCGGTCAGGCGATGCCGTGGACCAAGGAGCCGTCGAGCTCGCGGACGAAGTCGGCCCCGAAGGCCTGTGACGGTGTGAGCGCGCCCGGCTCGACCTTGCCGGCGGCGAGCATCTGGGCGATCCGGACCACGGAGTCGGCCGTGAGGTCGTAGCCGTTCAGGGTGGTGATGGTGCCCTGCAGCCGCTTGCCGTTGCGGTCGGTGACCTGACCCCACAGTTGGCCGACACTCTCCGAGCGGGCCTTGGCCGACGGCCCGGGAAGCCTCTTGACGAGGCGCTTGAGCATTCCCTGGACGAGGCTGCTGCGCGCCGCGGGGCCGGCCATCTGGGCCACCCCGGTGATGGCACCCACGGCGGCGGGCAGCGCCGCGTAGACGACGATGTCGCCGATCCCCGTCGAGTGGTAGGCGGTGGAGACGTCACCCCAGGCGATGGCGAAGACCGATGCCTTACCGTCGGCGAAGGTGACCTGCCGACGACGGCGATCGGCCGGGACGGGCCCGATGACGCCGTCGATGCGGGCGCGGCCCGGCGTGCCGAGGGACTCCAAGGCCGTCTTGGCCGTCCCCGGGGAGACGCCGCCGCCCATCTTGATGGCCAGTTCGAGACGGACGGCCTCGGGGAGGGCGCGCGCCAGCATGGCGGCCAGGCAGTCCGAGGGGACGACGTCGAAACCGGAACCGGGTAGCAACGAGATACCGGCGTCGCGGGCGTCGGCGGTGCGGGCGAGGACCGCTTCGAAGACGTCGATCTCGCCGGTGATGTCGAGGTAGTGGGTTTCCGTGGCCAGACAGGCGTCGACCATCGGTTCCGAAGTGGTCGAGAAGGGACCGGCGCAGTGGGCCACGGCGTCGATGCCGTCGAGCCCCCGTCGGGTGGCCACAGGATCCGAGAGGTCGAAAGCCCGGTGCTCGAGCTGGAAGAGCTCACCGAGATCACGCAGCCGTCGTGTGTCGCGACCGGCCAGGACGGGGAGCTCCCCGCGCTCGGTGGCCAGAGCGGCGACCAGCCGGCCGGTGTAGCCGTAGGCGCCGTAGATCATCCACGTCATGTCGCCACCTCGAGGATCAGGGTGCCAGGCGTCAACCCTAGAGCAGGAGCTCCGCCATCATGCGCAGGGTGGCGGCGTTGCCCGCCACGAGCAGGGAGGTGGCGAATGACTCCTGCCAGGCGGCCAGGTCGTCCACGATCTTGGCCCGGGGCCCGATCAGGGCGATCTTCTCGACCATGGCCGTGGGCACGGCGGCGGCGGCGTCCTCCTTGTGGCCGTCCAGGTAGAGGTCCTGGATCTTGTGGGCCTCGGACTCGAAGCCCATCCGGACGAAGACGTCGAAGTGGAAGTTCATCTCCCGCGCCCCCATGCCGCCGATGTAGAGCGCCAGCATGGGCCGGTAGGTGTCGGCCGCCTTCTCCACGTCGTCGTGCACGACGACCGGGCAGAAGGCGATCACCTCGAAGTCCTCCGCCGTCCGCCGGGCCGTCGGCCGGGCGAAGCCCTCGTCCAGCGCGTCCTTGAACTCACCCATGTGGTGGGGGGAGAAGAAGATGGGGAACCATCCGTCGGCGATCTCGGCCGCCAGGGCCACGTTCTTCGGCCCCTCGGCGCCGAGCACGATAGGGATCTCGGCGCGCAGCGGATGCACGATGGCCTTGAGCGGCTTGCCCAGCCCCATGCCGCCCGGGTAGGGCAGCGGATAGTGGGGCCCGTCGTTGGTCACCGGCGCCTGCCGGGCGAGCACCTGCCGGACGATCGACACGTACTCGCGGGTGCGGGCGAGCGGCTTCGGGAAGGGCTGGCCGTACCAACCTTCGACCACCTGGGGACCCGAGACACCGAGGCCGAGGACGAAGCGACCCTGCGACAGATGGTCGAGGGTCATGGCCGCCATGGCCATGGCGGTGGGGGTCCGGGCCGACAGCTGGCACAGCGCCGTGCCCAGCCGGACCTTCGTCGTGGCCGCTCCCCACCAGGCCAAGGGGGTGAGGGCATCGGATCCGTAGGCCTCGGCCGTCCACACCGAGTCGTAGCCCAGCCGCTCCGCTTCGAGCGCCAGCGCCGCCGCGTCGGGCGGTGGTTGCGCCCCCCAGTAGCCCAACTGCAGGCCGAGCTTCAGCTTTCCCATGGGGTACTGCTTACCGCATCTTGTCGATGACGTCCTCGGCGTAGCGGGCCGAGGCGTCGATGCGGGTCTGCAGCTGGGCCTCGGGGGAGTCCGACGGGTCGACCTCGGCCACCATGGCCGGCGCGCTCAGCATGTCGGTGACGCCGAAGTCCTCTTCGAAGCGCCGGTACGTGTCGACGTCGGGATTGACCCACAGCGAGAGGTAGACGGAGAAGGGGTCACTCTCCCGGCCCGCCCGGTGCAGCTCCTCGTGCAGCAGCCCCAGATACCGCTCCGCCTCCTCCGGCGTGTAGGCGCCGGCCGCCACCCAGCCGTCGCACAGCCCGGCCGCCCGCCGCAGCGCCGGAGCCGAGTGGCCGCCGCCGATGATGGGGATGGAAGCGGTGGGCGACGGTTCCATCCGCAGGGGGGCAAGGTCGTAGTGGGGCCCGTGGTACTCCACCCAGCCGCCGCCCCACAGCGCCCGCAGGGCCGGGATCATGTCGTCGAGCCTCTTGCCCCGGGTGTGGAAGTCCTGGCCGGTGGCGTCGAACTCCTCTTTACACCAGCCCACCCCCACTCCGAGCGTGACCCGGTTCGACGAGAGCACGGCCGCCGTCCCCACCTGCTTGGCCACGGTGATGATGTCGCGCGCCGGGGCGACGTAGACACCGGTGGTGAAGCGGACCCTGGTCGTGAGGGCGGCCATGGCCGAGATGACGCAGAAGACGTCGGGCCAGTCGACGTCCGCCTCCCAACCGGGGGCCCCGTCCTCGGCCGTCGAGTAGGTGTAGCGCGACTGGCGCACCTGGGGCGAGAACATGTGGTCGGAGATGTAGATGCCGTCGTAGCCCTGCTCGTCGGCGGCGGCCGCCAGGGCCACCTGATGGTGGGTGGGCAAGAACGTCACCGCCTGGTGGAAACGCACGCTCGCGTCCTGTCGCCGTCTCGTCGTCCGCGCCGGCGCGTCAGCGCCGGACGGGGGCGGCCGGGGTGAAGCCGATCGGGAGGTGCTTGTAGCCGTTGATGAACGACGACTGCAGGCGCCGCAGTTCCCCGTCCTGGTGCAGATCGGGGATCCGGTCGAGCAGGTGCTCGAACATCACCCGGATCTCCATCCGGGCCAGGTTGGCCCCGAGGCAGAAGTGGGGGCCGCCCCCGCCGAAGGCCATGTGCGGGTTGGGCGACCGCGTGATGTCGAAATCCTGCGGGTTCTCGAAGATGTCCTCGTCCCGGTTGCCCGAGATGTGGAAGAAGACGACCTTCTCGTCGGCCCCGATCTTCTGGCCCCGCAGCTCCGTCGGCTTCGTCGTCTGGCGCCGGAAGTTCATGACGGGCGTCACGTAGCGCAACATCTCCTCCACCGCTTTCGGCATCAGCGACCGGTCGTCGCGCAGCCGCGCCCACTGGTCGGGGTTCTGGAAGAAGGTGTACATGGCTCCCGAGATCAGGTTCCTCGTCGTCTCGTTGCCGGCCACGGTGAGAAGCAGGAAGAACAGATGGAGCTCGAGCTCCGACAGTTGGTCGCCCTCCACCTCGACCTGGGTGAGCACGCTCATCAGGTCCTCCTGGGGCGAGATCCGCTTCTTCTCGTAGAGATCGGCGGCGTAGGCGTAGAGCTCCATGGCCGCCTGCGTGGCGAACTCGCCGTCGTCGAGGTCAGCGGCACCGTCCTCGGCGTACTCGGGGTCGAGCCGGCCGACCATCCGGTTGGACCAGTCGAACATGTTGTGCCGGTCCTCCTGGGGCACGCCCAACAGGTCGGCGATCACCGCCAGGGGGAGCTCGGCGGCGATGTCGGTGACGAAGTCGGCCTCGCCCTTCTCGACGACGGCGTCGAGGATGTCGTCGGCCGTCTCGTGGATCTTCTGTTGGAGCTGGGAGATCATCCGGGGGGTGAAGCCCTTGTTGACGAGCCGCCGGTACCGGGTGTGCAGCGGCGGGTCCATGTTGAGCATCATCAGCTTCTGCTGTTCGATGGCCTCCTCGGGCAGGTCCCAGATGAAGGTGGCCCTGCGGGCCGAGGAGTAGGTGTCGTACTCCCGGTTCACGGTCACGCAGTCGTCGTACTTCGTCACGCACCAGAAGCCGGGGCCGTCGGTCTCCTCGTGCCACCAGACGGGGGCGTGGCGACGCAGGTAGGTGAACCATTCGTGGGGGACGGCCTCGGCGAACGTCTCGGTCCTGGTGAGGTCGATCTCGCTGAGTTCCATCGGTGTCCCCTCCTAGAACGTGTTCCACTGGCGATGCTAGATCGGTCCGGGCGACCGGCGCCGCCGGGGACCGCTCTGGCGCCGGGCCGGCCGACCTGAGATTGTCGTGGCGGCGACGCCGACTGGTAGCGTAAAAAGTAGAACAAGTTATAGCGAGGCCGGGACCGGGACAGCCCCCGGCCCGGACCGACGGATGGACGGGTGACCATGTTCCTGGAGGAAACCCCCGAGCAGCAGGCCCTGCGGGACGAGCTGCGCGCCTACTACGCCCACCTGATGACCGACGAGGTCCGGGCCGGGATCGGAGAGGCGGGTGAGGGCGGCGAACGCTGGCGCGACACCGTCCGCAAGATCGGCGCCGACGGCTGGCTCGGGGTGGGCTGGCCCAAGGAGTACGGCGGTCAAGGACGCCCCGCCACCGACCAGTTCATCTTCTTCGTCGAGACCCGCCGGGCCGACGCCCCCTTCCCCTTCGTCACCGTCAACACCGTCGGCCCCACCATCATGCGCTACGGCTCGGACGAGCAGAAGTCGTACTTCCTCCCCGGCATCCTGGCCGGCGACATCAACTTTGCCATCGGCTACACCGAACCCGAGGCGGGCACCGACCTGGCGTCGCTGCGGACGAGGGCCGTGCGCGACGGCGACGAGTACGTGGTGAACGGGGCCAAGATCTTCACCTCCGGTGCCGACATGGCGGACTACGTGTGGCTCGCCTGCCGGACGAACCCGGACGCGCCCAAGCACAAGGGCATCTCCATCCTCTGCGTCCGCACCGATTCCCCCGGCTTCTCCTGGAGCCCCATCGTCACCGTGGCCGGGGCCAAGACCACCGCCACCTACTACGCCGATGTCCGCGTCCCCGTCTCGGCCCGGGTGGGCGAGGAGAACGAAGGCTGGCGGATGATCACCACCCAGCTCAACCACGAGCGGGTGGGCCTGGCCGCCTACAGCGGGTTCGCCTCGGCGCTGTGCGACGAGGTCATCGGGTGGGCGGCCGAGACCCCGACCGACGACGGCGGCGTGGTGCTCGACCAGCCCTGGGTCCAGACCGACCTGGCCCGGTGCCGGGCCGAGCTCGACGCCATGTACCTCCTCAATTGGCGCATGGCCCAGGCCGTGGCCGAGGAGAAGCTGAACCCGGCCGACTCCTCGGCCGTGAAGATCTTCGGAGTCGAGCGCTCCATCGACATCTACCGCCGCCTCCTCGGGGTGGTGGGCGCGGCGGGCTACCTGGCCCCCGGTACGCCCGGCGCCACCCTGGCCGGCCGCATCGAGCGGACGTCGCGGCACGCGCAGATCAACACCTTCGGCGGCGGCGTGAACGAGGTCCAGCGCGAGATCGTGGCCATGGCCGGCCTGGGGATGACGCGGGCCGCCCGGTGAGCACCGGACACGCCACGGGGGACGTCGCCGCCGACACCTACCAGGCCCGCCTGAAGGCATTCGAGGGTCGGTCCGTGGGAGTGCCCACGGAGGGCCCCGACGCCGTCAACCAGGCCATGATCCGCCACTGGGTCGAGGCCATGGGCGACGAGAACCCCGTCTACCGGGACGAGGAGGCGGCCCGGGCCAACGGCTTCCCCGGGGTCATCGCCCCGCCCACCATGCTCCAGGCCTGGATCATGCGCGGCTACAAGGCGACGGCCGAATTGGCCGAGGCGCGCGCCGCAGGCCGGTCGGTGAGCGACGCCAACCCGGCCGACGACCTCATGCACCTCCTCGACGAAGGTGGCTTCACCTCGGTGGTGGCCACCAACTGCGAACAGGAGTACCGCCGCTCCGTCGTCCTCGGTGACCGGCTCAGTGTCGCCTCCTCCATCGAGTCGATCTCCGACGAGAAGCAGACCGGCCTCGGCATCGGCCACTTCGTCACCACCCTCCTCCGCTTCACCGATCAGGCGGGCGAGCTGGTGGCCACCATGCGCTTCCGCATCCTCAAGTTCCGCCCCGGCACGGGCAAGACGGCTCCGGCCGCCGGACCCCGTCCCCTGCGGCCCCGGCCGGCGCTCACCCAGGACAACGCCTTCTTCTTCGAAGGCGCACGAAGCGGCCGGCTCCTCATCCAGCGCTGCGCCTCCTGCGGCATCCTCCGCCATCCGCCCCGACCGGCCTGCGCCGTCTGCCGCTCCTTCGACTGGGACACCGTCGAGGCCACCGGCCGCGGCGTCGTCTACAGCTACGTCGTCGTCCACTACCCCCAGGTCCCCGCCTTCGACTACCCGCTGCCTGTGGCCGTCGTCGAGCTCGAGGAGGGCACCCGGTTGGTGGCCGACCTGCTCGACATCGATCCCGGCGCCGTCGAGGTGGGCATGCCCGTCGTCGTCGACTTCGTGGCCGTGGACGACGAGCTCACCCTTCCCATGTTCCGGCCGGCCTCCCCGCCGCGCTGAGACGACGACGAACGGACATCTTCCATGGACTTCACCTTCACCGAAGAACAGGAGGCGGTGGCCCAGGCGGCGGCGACCGTCTTCGAGGGCATGGTCACCACCGACCGGCTGACCGAGATCGAACGCACCGACGACCGGGTGGACGAGGAGCTCTGGGCGGCGCTCGCCCGCGCCAACCTGCTCGGCCTGGCCGTCTCCGAGGAGCACGGCGGATCCGGCCTCGGCCTCACCGAGGTCTGCCTCGTCCTCGAGCAGCAGGGACGCGCCGTGGCCCCTGTCCCGCTGTGGGCCACCGTCGTCCTGGGCGCGCTCCCCGTCGAGCGGTGGGGTACCCCCGAGCAGAAGGCGCGCTTTCTCCCCGGGCTCGTGGCGGGCGAGATCCGTCTCAGCGCCGCGCTCACCGAGTGCGCCGCCTCGTCCACCGGCCGTCCCGCTGTCGCAGCGCGACGCGACGGTGACGGCTTCATCCTCGACGGCACCACCCGGGCCGTCCCCCAGGCCCACCTGGCCTCGCACGTCCTCGTCCCCGCCCGGACCGACGGCGGTGTCATCGTGGCCCTCGTCGACATGTCGGCGCCCGGTGTCGCCACCGAGCGGGCCACGACCACCGATCGCCAGGTCCACCCCCATGTCACCCTCACCTCCGTTCGCGTCGACGGCGCCGATCTGCTGGCGGGGCCGGCCGACGGCCCCGTCGTGGTCACCTGGATGCTCGAGCGGGCCCGGGTCGGCCTCTGCGCGTTGCAGCTGGGCGTGACCGAGGAGGCCATCCGCCGCGCCGCCGCCTACCTGAACCAGCGCCACCAGTTCGGACGCCCCCTCTCGTCCTTCCAGGGCACCATGCTGCGCGCCGCCGACGCCTACATCGACTCCGAGGCCATCCGCGTCACCCTGTGGTTGGCGGCCTGGCAGCTCGACACCGGCCGGCCGGCGGCCGACGCCGTGGCCACGGCCAAGTGGTGGGCGTCGGAGGCGGGACAACGCGTCGTCCACGCCACCCAGCACCTCCACGGCGGCATGGGGGCCGACATCACCTATCCCATCCACCGTTACTTCCTCTGGGGCAAGCAGATCGAGCTCATGCTCGAGGGCCCCTCGGCCCAGTTGGCCCGCATGGGCGCGGCCCTGGCCGCCCGGTACCGCCGGCCGCCGGCGTCGGCCGCTACGGCCGCCACCGCGGTCACGACCGGCCGATGAGCCCGGCCACCGGCACCACGCGCTCCCTGGCCGACGTGGCCGTGGGCGACGTCCTGCCCGAGCTCCCCATCCCCCTCACTCGCACCCTGATCGTCACCACCGCCATCGCCTCGCGCGACTACCAGGACGTCCACCACGATCCTTCCCTGGCCGTCGAACGCGGCTCGCCCGACATCTTCATGAACATCCTCTCCACCAACGGCCTCGTCGGCCGCTACATCACCGACTGGACGGGACCGGGGGCGGTCATCGAAGCCGTCGCCATCCGCCTGGGGGCGCCCAACCACCCGGGCGACACCATGGTCTTCACCGGCACGGTGACGTCGGTGACGCCACCGGAGGACGGTGGCGACGGCCGCGGGCGGGTGGAGATCGCCATCCGGGGCGCGAACGCACGCGGCGACCACGTCACGGGAAGCGTCCGCGTCTCTCTCCCCGTCACCACCGACGGGCGCATCCTCGGAGACGAGACGTCGTGAGCGCGAGGACACCGCGTCGTCACGCATTCGCCGGCACCACCGCCATCTGCGGCATCGGGGCGACCGAATTCTCGAAGGAGTCGGGTCGCAGCGAGCTCCGCCTGGCCACCGAGGCGGTGGCGGCCGCCCTCGACGACGCCGGCCTCACCCCGGCCGACGTCGACGGCATGGTCACCTTCTCGGCCGACACCAACCCCGAGATCGAGGTGGCCCGCACCCTCGGGGTGGGCGACCTCACCTTCTTCAGCCGCATCCACTACGGCGGGGGTGCGGCCTGCGCCATCGTCCACCAGGCGGCCATGGCCGTGTCCTCGGGCGTGGCCGACGTCGTCGTCTGCTACCGGGCCTTCAACGAACGTTCGGGCCACCGTTTCGGCACCGGCGTCCAGGGGCGCCCGCCGGCGGCGACGGCCGAGAGTGCCTCCTTCGCCTGGTACGCGCCCGACGGACTGCTCACGCCGGCCTCGTGGGTGGCCATGTTCGCCCAGCGTTACCTGCACGTCACCGGGGCCACCACCGAGGACTTCGGCCGGGTGGCCGTGGCCGACCGTGCCCATGCGGCGACCAACCCGCGCGCCTGGTTCTACGAGAAGCCCATCACCTTGGAAGAGCACCAGGCGTCACGCTTCATCGTGGAGCCCCTGCGCCTGCTCGACTGCTGCCAGGAGTCCGACGGCGGCCAGGCCCTCATCGTCACCTCGCTCGACCGCGCCCGCGACCTGGCGCAGCCCCCGGCCGTCATCAACGCCGCCGCCCAGGGGGCGGGCGCCCAGCAGGACATGATGACGTCCTACTACCGCGACGACATGACCCATCTCCCCGAGATGGGCGTCGTGGCCCGCCAGCTGTGGGAGACCTCAGGCCTTGGACCCGACGACATCCAGGGGGCGATCCTCTACGACCACTTCACGCCGTTCGTCCTCTACCAACTGGAGGAGCTCGGTTTCTGCGAATGGGGCGAGGCCAAGGAATTCGTCCGCGACGGCAACCTCCTCATGAGCGGCCTCCTGCCCACCAACACCCACGGCGGCCAGCTGGGCGAGGCCTACATCCACGGCACCAACGGCATCGCCGAGGGCGTCCGTCAGGTCCGGACCACGGCCGTCAACCAGATCCCGGGCCTCGAGCACATCGTGGTCACGGCGGGGACGGGCGTCCCCACCTCGGGCCTCATCCTCGGCGTCGATCGCTGAGGCCGACGTGAGCGACGATACCCCGCTCACCGCCGCCGCTTTCCACGACCTCATCGACGAGCTGGCCGCTCTCGAGAAACGACTCCAGCTGCCCGAAGTGCCGCTCGACGAGCTCAGTCTGCTCGAGGGCTACAAGTGGATCTTCTCCATCCTGGCCGTCGGCCTCGACGCCCAGGTGTGGGCGGACAAGGACCGTCCCCGCTTCGTCGACATCGTCGGCCCCTACCGTAAGTGGGGCGGCGACAACTCCGACGCCTTCTACCAGTTCGCCCCCATCGACCCCACCCGCACCTACCGCGTCCGGGGTCTCATCGGCGACGCCGTCTACCTCTCCCTCACCGTCTACGGCGGACCCGACGACGGTCGGTATTCGGAACGCATCGTCGGCACGGTCAACAACCGCGCCCTCGACATCGCCGACGACGGCTCCTTCGAGATCGTCTTGAGCCCCGAGCCCCACACCGGGGCGTGGATCAAGCTCGAGCCCGACGCCGTCTGCGCCATCACCCGCGACTATCTCGTCGATCCCGCCGAGGGCCGACGCGTCCAGTGGCGCATCGACGCCACCGACCCTCCCGCAACCCGGCGCGACACCGACGCCGATCTGGCCCGCCGCTTCCGCGCCGCCATCACATGGCTGCGCGACCAGGCCGCCATCGTCCCCATCCCCCTGGGCGAGCCCAACACCGTGGACGAGCCCTATCCGGTGCCGACCCAGACCTTCGGCTGGGCCGCCGGCGACGCCGCCTACGCCATGGGCTCGTACGCGCTGGCCGACGACGAGGTCCTCGTCATCGAGGGCCGCTCACCGGACTGTGCCTTCTGGAACGTCTGCCTCTGGAACCAATTCCTGCACACCTACGACTACGCCTACGAGCGCGTCACCTTGAACGGCGGCCAGGTCGTCTACGAGCCCGACGGATCGTGGCGGCTTCTCGTCGCCCCGCACGACCCCGGCCACCCCAACTGGATCTCGACCGCCGGCCACGGCCGGGGCCGGATCTGGTTCCGCTGGTTCCTGCCCACCGAGACCCCGGCCCGCCCCACCGCCCGGCGCATCCGTGCCGCCGAGCTGGAGCGCCGGTGAGCCGACCCGCTCCCGTCGTGCTCGACGACCTGGCCGCGCCCTGCTTTCCCCCCGATGTCGAGCAGTTGCTCGACGCCATGGCCGCCATGGCCCCCGCCTGTCGCATCGAGGCCGACGCCATCTGCGCCGCCGCCGCCGAGCAGACGGGCCTGCATGACTTCGGTGACCCCGGCTACCGCCCCCGTCTCGAGATCCTGTGCACGGCGCTGCGCACGGAAGGGGGACTGAGTGCGGCCGGCGTCGTCAGCCTGTACAGCCAGCTCGTCCAGCTCATGAAGAACCGCCTGCTCATCGAGGACCAACTGAGGCGCCATCCCGAGATCCACGACATCGAGATCGTCCGCCCCATCATCATCGCCGGCCTGCCCCGCACCGGCACCACCCATCTGCACAACCTGATCTCGTCCGATCCCGCCCTGCGCTCGTTGCCCTACTGGGAGAGCCTCGAACCCGTCCTGGCCGACGCCGAGCGACCGGCCCCGGGGGAACCCGATCCCCGCCTCGCCCGCACGGCCGCCGCCCTCGAGGTCATGGACCGCGCCCTTCCCTACTTCAAGCGCATGCACGAGATGACCGTCGACCACGTCCACGAGGAGATCGCCCTTCTCGCCATCGACGTCTCCACCATGTTCTTCGAGACCCTGGCCCTCGTCCCCTCGTGGCGCGACGCCTATCGCGCGACCGACCAGACCCCGTCCTACGAGTACCTCCGCACCGTCTTGAAGGTCCTCCAGTGGCAGCGCGGCGGGACCCGCTGGGTGTTGAAGTCACCGCAGCACCTCGAGCAGTTCGGGCCGCTCGTCGCCACCTTCCCCGACGCCACCTTCGTGGTCACCCACCGCGACCCCGCGGCGGTCACCGTCTCCATGGCCACCATGATCGCCTACACCGCCCGCATGCACAGCGCCCGCGTCGATCCCCCCGCCATCGGCCGGTACTGGTCGGCGCGGGCCGAGGACCTCTTCCGGGCCTGCGCCCGGGACCGCCATCTCCTGCCCGACGGCCAGACCATCGACGTCCGTTTCGACGACTTCATGGCCGACGACCTCTCCATGGTCGAACGGATCTACGCGCTCGCCGATCAACCCTTCGGCCCTGCATCTCGCCACGCCATGACCGACTTCATGACCGCCCACCAGCGCGGTCGCCACGGCACCGTCGTCTACCAGCCCGACGTCCTGGCCATCGACTCGGCCGAGCGCCGCCGGGCCCTCGCCTTCTATTCCGACCGCTTCGGCCTGACCGCCGAGGCGGGCCCGTGAGTTCCCCGCTCTACGGGATGAGCCATTCACCTTGAGATCCGCCGCCGGCGCCGGCCAGTCCCAGCCCGACGACCGCATTGGCCACAGGAACGCCGATCGGGATATCGACGGGGATGTCGCCGGTGGCCGTGGCGCCCGGAGTGAGCCCGTTCTGGGCGATGTCCGTCACGCCGGCGCACGCCCCCGCCGGCAGCCCCTGCGCGATGTAGCCCCCGTTCGTGTCCGGGTCGGAGTCGAACGACCACAACAGAGTCGGCTGGTATTCGTCGCCCTCGTAGCAGGGGACGGTGGCGCTCCCGACATTGGCCACGGTGACCTCGAGCGCCACCGTCCGGTCCCCCGGTCCCGGTCCCGGCGGGGTGGCGGGGGCGGGATCGACGATCCGATCGAGAGTCAACCTCACCACGAGCGTCCCCACCGTCGCGTCGGGGACGGTGAGCGTCAATGACCCCCCGAGACCGGCGACCTCGAGCGCGGGGCCGGAGGCGACGGGGCCCGCCGTCGGCCGGGTCGCCGGCGGGGGAATCTGCCACTCACCGAGCGAGCCGTATTCGGAGTCCCCGAGAGTGAGCGCCACCGAGGCGAGCACGACGGGCACCCCGGCCGGGAGCTGGAACCCGACACACCCCGTCGTCGACTTCCCGGCCGGGATGGTGAGAAAAGAGGTGCACGGCCCGGGCGGGCTCGGGCTGTACCCGTCGACCGAGTCGTATCCCTCGTGCGGGAGAGGCTGGGCACCCGATTCGTCGGCGTACCCCGAGTTGTCGACAACGAAGGTGAGCGGCGGGTAGTACGGCGGTTGCTGGTCGGTGAACGGCATGGTGTCCTTGTTGGCTAGGCCGAAGACCAGCTCGACGAAGCGGTCTCCCGGGGTCACCGCCGTGCCCGCTGACGGCGGGCCCGGATCGATCACCTGATCGAGTGTGACAGCGAGCGTGGCTTCCGGCGCCACGGGTGTGGCCTCAGTGGAGTTGTTCACGGCGCTCAGGACCAAGGTCCCACCCAGATCTGCGATCTCCGGGTGCCCGGTCTCGCTGGTCGGCGCCGGAACGGTTGTCGTCGGAACGGCGGCGGTCGTCGGCGCGACGGTGGCCGGCACGGCAGCGGCCGGTGTGGCGGTCACAGCCAATGAGTGATCCGCCGCGGTCTTCGGTGACGTCGAGACGGACCAGACGGCGCTGGCCGCGGTCAGCGCCATGACCACGGCCACCGACGCCCACGCCGCCCACCGATTGACCGACACCGGTCCCACAGTACGGCTCCCTGTCATCAACGGCCTCGTCGTACGGCCCGACACCTCAAGTCCTTCGGGGTGGCCGTCTCGTAGTCTGCGCCCATGGCCGACGAGACCCAGCGCTCCGAACTGTTCGCCAACGCCCACGACTTCATCGAACGCAGCGCGGCGCTCGACCCCCTGGCGGCCACCGCCTACGGCATCGACCGCTACGACGACCGGCTCACCGACTTCTCCCTGGCCCACGCGGCCGAGACACGGGAATTCCTCCGGTCGTCCCTGACGGCGCTGGCCGCCATCGTCCCCACCGACGACATCGACCGGATCGGCCAGGATGTCATGGCCGAGCGGTTGACCGCCACCCTCGGCCTCGAGGAGTCGGGCGAGACCCGGCGCGTCTTCTCCGTCCTCGGATCCCCGGCCTCGGCCATCCGTCAGGTCTTCGAGATCCAACCGGCCACCACGGCCGAGCATGCCGAGAAGATCCGCGACCGATTGGCCGGGGTCGGCGCCGCTCTCGAGAGCTGGCGCGGGGCGCTCGACGAGGACTCGCAGCACGGCCTCGTGGCGGCGCGCCGCCAGGCCCTCGGCGTGGCCGGCCAGCTCGAGACCTACAGCGCCGGGGCCTTCACCGAACGGGCCGGGCGCGCCGCGCGGTCGTGCGCGGTGGATCCTGAGACGTCGGGGCTGCTCGCCGCCGCCGCCGACGCCGACCGGGCCTCGGGCGAGCTGTCGGGCTGGTTGCGTTCCGTCTACGCGCGGCGCGCCACCGAGGACGATGCCGTGGGGGCCGAACGCTATCGGCCGTGGGCCCAGTACTTCACCGGTGCCGAGCTCGACCTGGTCGAGATCCAGCAGTGGGGATGGGCCGATCTCACGCGCATCAACGCCCGGATGTGGGAGATCGCCGCCGACATCGCCCCCGAGGCGCGACGGCTGGTCGAGGTGGCCGATCTGCTCGACGCCGATGAGGACCACGCCGTCCACGGCACCGACGCTCTTCTTCACCGGCTCCGCTCCATGACCGAGGGTGCCGTCGAGATGCTCGACGGCGTCCACTTCGACATCGACGAGCGTGTCCGCTTCTGCGACGCCCGGCTCGCCCCCGAGGGCTCCGCCGCGGCGCCGTACTACATCTCACCGAGCGAGGACCTCTCCCGGCCGGGCACGACCTGGTTCCCCACCCTGGGCCACGACCGCTTCTCCTTGTGGCGGCTCGTCTCCACCTGGTACCACGAGTCGGTCCCCGGCCATCACCTGCAGATCGCCACCGCCATGCTCGAGCGCGATCGCCAGTCCCGCTTCCAGCGGCTCGAGGGCTTCGTCTCCGGCTACGGCGAGGGCTGGGCCCTGTACGCCGAACGACTGATGGAGGAGCTCGGCGCCTACACCGACCCGGCCGACGAGATGGGCTACCTGTCGTGCCAGGCCCTGCGGGCGGCGCGGATCGTGGTCGACATCGGCATGCACCTTCAGTTGCCGGCCCCGGCCGACATCGGGGAGCTGGCCGGCCTGGGCGACGTGGCCGGCCGCCCGTGGGACGTCCAGATGGCCGTCGCCCTCCTGGAGGAGCGGGCCATCGAGCCCCACGACATGGCCACCTCCGAGGTGGACCGGTACCTCGGACTCCCTGGTCAGGCCATCTCCTACAAGGTGGGGGAGCGTGTCTGGCTCGAGACCCGCTCCGAGGCACGTCGTCGGCTGGGCCCCGCCTTCGACCTGAAGGCCTGGCATGCCCATGCCCTCGCCCTCGGGCCCATGGGTCTCGACCCCTTCCGCCGGGAGATGGCCGCCTACGGGCACTGAATCGGGGTGTGCGAGGCCGATCACGGCCCCCACCGAGGTAGCGTTGAAGGGTGGAAGGGGTCGAGGCAGAGGGGTTGTCGACGATGGTGGAGACGGCGGCGCAGCCGGACGCGCCGCGCCACAGCCGCTTCCGGCCTCTCGTCGGTTGGATCGTCACCATCGTCGTGGCCCTGCTCATCAGCACGGGAACGCGCGCCTACGCCGTCCAGTCGTACTTCGTCCCCACCCCGTCGATGACGCCGACGCTCCAGCCGGGTGACCGCATCCTGGTGAACAAATTGAGCTCGACCGTCCACCGGGGCGACATCGTCGTCTTCGCCAACCCACCGGCCGACCGGGGCGGGCCCCCGACCCTCGTGAAGAGGGTCATCGGCCTACCGGGCGAGAGGATCTCGTCGAGGGGCTCGGTCGTCCTGATCAACGGCCGGCCCCTGTCCGAGCCCTGGCTGCCGCCGCTCACCGGCCAATGTGCCGAACCGAGCGAGCACATTCCGCCCACCACCGTGGCGCCGGACCATTATTTCGTCATGGGCGACTGTCGCGGCAACTCCGACGACAGCCGTTACTGGGGGACGGTCCCGGGCGCCAACATCGTGGGCAAGGTCGACGTCATCATGTGGCGCCACGGCCATCCCTACTTCCACTGGTTCTAGCCGCGACCACCCGCTGCGGATCGCCCAGGCTTCTGCCCCCGGTTCCCGACCGCCGCCGATACCCCCGTCCCCTGAGCTCGCTCTCATGACCGACTGGGGACGCGCCACCTACGGAGATCCCTGCCGGGAGTGCGGCTTCCGCTGGTCGGTCTCCTACGACGAGGCCGTGGCCATCGTGATGGCCACCCCGGCCGACTTCGGCCGGCTCCTGGCCGGCAGCGACGGCTCGGGGCGTCACCCCGACCTGGCGTGGACGGCCGTCGTCTACGTCTGTCACGTGGCCGACAACCTCCGTATCTGGGCCGAGCGCCTGGCCGCCCTGGCTCTCGGTGCCACCGGGCCCGTCACTCCCTACAACCAGGACCTGCTGGCCCAGGCCCGCCGCTACGACGAGCTCACCCTGGTGGGCGCCCTGTGGTCGCTCGACCGGGCGGGGCGCGACTGGAAGGACGCCGTCGCCCTGGCCGCCGTGGCCGGTGTCTCCCTCGTCCACCCCGAGCGCGGCGAGCTGTCGGTCCTCGACGTCGTGCGTTCCAATGCCCATGACGCCTTTCACCACGGCTGGGACATCGGGCGGACGGTCGACGCCACCGCCGGTCAGTGACCGACGCCCGGCGCCGGCCGGCCGTTACCTCGTCGCGCCGGTCGGCCCGGTCAGCCCGGTCGGCCCGGTGGGGTGGCCGCCGGGGACGGTGACGTCGAGAGAGTGGAGAGAGAAGCGGCGAGCCGCTCGTAGTCGCGGGCGCGGAGCTTCACGACATCGGGACCGAGGGGAACCTGCACCGCCCTCTTCCCCACCCAGTGGATGTGCGGGGGGAGGAGCACGGCGTGGGGGAGCTCCCCGAGAACGGCCTTCGGCTTCCCCGTCGTCGTCTTCACCGACACCACGACGACGGTACGGTCGAGGACGGCCACGCCCCGCACGGGCTTGATGGCGGAGAAGAACAGGGCGAAGACGAGGACGCCGGGGACGTAGATCCGCTCCGTCAGGACGGCCACCACCACGAGCAGGAGCAGGAAGCCGGCGATGACGTAGGTCACCGGCGCGCTCATCCGGGCGTTGGCCCGACCGGTGCCGTAGGCACGGACGGACACCCCGGGTGCGAGCAACCGGCCCATGGCGTCGAGGGCCCTGCGCCGCCTCGTCTCGCTGCTCATGGTCTGTCCTCCGGCTCGCCTTTACTCCTCTCTCAATCGACGGATGGGCGGGGCCCCTTGAGCCGGGGCGGGCCCCGACGGCTCCGTCGGGCACTGTCGGTGGTGGTTCGGCCGGGCCCGCTCTCGTAGCCTCACGCTGTGCACGACAGCGACCTCCTGAGCCCCGACGTCTTCCGGGACCAGCGCCATCACGAGGTCTTCGACTGAGACCGAGGAGCCGGCATGCCCGCCTACGTCATCTACCAGGGTGAGGTCACCGATCCGCAGCGCTACGAGGAGTACAAGACGCAGGCGGCGCAGAGCGTCGCCGCCGCCGGCGGCCGCTATGTGGTGCGCGGGGGCGACGTGCACGTCCTCGAGGGCGATGCGCCAGCCGGTCGGACCGTGGTGCTCGAGTTCCCGGACATGACGACGGCGGTGAACTGGTACCGGAGCGCGCCGTACACGGAGGCCCGCAAGATACGCGACGGTGCCGCCACGGCCCGGATGTACGTGGTGGACGGCGTGGGCTGAACGGACGGGGCCGTCAGCGACCCACCAGTTGCAGCGCCTCGGTGGCCCGGCGCTCCACGTTGGCGTAGCCGTGCTCGGCGGCGGCGGTCCGGGCCATCGACAGCAGATCGTGGGCCCGGTCGGCGTCACCGGGAGCCCGGCGTTCGAGCAGCATCCTCCCCCACAGCAATTGGCTGCGGGCGGCGAAGAACTTCGCGCCCACCCGGCGGCTGGTGGCCGTCGCCCGGCTGAAGTAGCCGTCGGCTTCGTCGTAGCGGCCGAGAACCGTGGCCAGGCCACCCAGCCAGTAGCTGACGGGGCCCTCGGCCGTGCAGGTGCCGACGGTGCACCACTGATCGGCCCAGGGGGCGAGCCGCTCGAACAGCGGCCCGGCGAACGCCGCCTCCCCGCACGTGATGGCTGCTTCGGCGTAGAAGCCCATCCCGGTCATCCACAGCGGGTCGAAGGGAAGGTCGAAGCCGGCGGCCGCCAGTTCCTGGAGCCTCCGCCGGGCTCCGTCGATGCTGTCCGCTTCGGCGTGGGCCAGGGCCAGGGCCGCCGTCACCGTCCCGGCCACGTCGGGGGCGTCGGCCACCATCTGTTCGAGAAGGGCGACCATGTCGCCCATGGAGCCGCGCTGGAGGTTCACGGGCACGAGCTGTGTGCCGAAGAAGACCGCCGCGTCGGGTTGGCCGCCGTCGGTGCCGATCTGCAACGCCTCGACCGTCAACTGTTCGGCTCTGTCGGCGTCCCCGGCGATCTGCGCCCGCCAGGCTTGTTGGTAGGTGTACATCCACTGCAGCAGCGGTTGGTCGAGCCGTGCCGCCAGCGATCCCATGATCTCGAGGCAGCGGTCGACCTCGTCGATGTCGGCCGACCGCGCCGCGGCCACGGCCCGCCAGACGGCGGCGAAGAAGAGCTGGACGGGGTCACCGAGCGACTGCGCCCGGGTGAGAGCATCGGCCGTCCACACGAGCGACTGCTCGTGGAGAGGCGGCACCATCAAGGGATAGGTCACGTTGTTCAGCACCCGCAGGTACACCGCCGCGTCCCCGGACGCCTCGGCCATGGACAACGCCTCGTCGGCCAGGGCCTGGCGGCGCTCGAACGGGGTCCCGTAGGCGATTTCCGAGCACAAAGTGGCCATCACCAAAGCCCGGTCGCGGTGGTCGGTCGGGAGTCGATCGAGGGCCAGCTCCAAGATGTCGACCTTGTCGGTGTCGGTGACGCCGGTGTTGCTGAAGAAGCCCCGGTTGGTGGCGAGTGCCGCCGCCGCCAGCCTGTCGGTGTCGCCGAGGTCGGCGGCGCGGCGGGCGGCGTCGAGCAGGGTGTCGCGGCAGGCGGGGTCACCGGTCTGGCGCTGGGCGGTGCCGAGGCCGATGGCCAGGTCGATGTCGAGCACGGGATCGGCGGTGCCCGACTCACGGGAGAGCGCGAGCGCCTGCTCGTAGTAGCGCCGGGCATCGGCGGGGGCGAGGGCGTCGAGGGCGGCGTCGCCCGCTTGACGGCAGTAGCCGACGGCTTTGGCCAGATCGATCGGCCGAGCGGCCGTCCAGTGGCGGGCGAGCTCGCCCACGCGGGTGTCGGGCCGATCTCCGCACAGCTCTTCCAGTGAAACGGCCACCACCCGGTGGGCCCGGGCCCGCCGGGTCGCACCCTGGTCCTCGTACAGGGTGTGCTGGATGAGGGCGTGGGCGAAGTTGTAGTGGCCGGGCGTGTCGGCCAACTCGCGGACGAGGGCCACGCCGGCGGCGGCGTCGAGGATGTCGATCAGCTCGTCCTCCGATGTCCTCGTCGCCCGGGCGAGCACGTCGAGGTCGAAGTCGCGTCCGATCACCGCCGCCATCGACAGCACCTGCTGGGCGTCTCGTCCCAACCGGACGACCCGGCCGCCGATCACCTCGCGGACGCTGTCGGGCAAGGCCAGCTGCTCGGCCGAACCCGGGGCCCGCCAGCGGCCCGAGGCGTCTTGGAAGATGACGCCGGTCTCCGAGAGGTGCCGGAGAAGTTCGCCCACGAAGAAGGGGTTGCCGTCGGTCTCACGGTGCACGGCATGGGCCAGTCCCACCCCGGCGTCGTCGAGTGCCTGGCCGGCGGCCGCCTCCAGGAAGGCGAGGACGGCGTCGTCGTCCAGCCCGGCCAACTCGATACGGCCGACCCCGCTCTGGCGATGGATGACGCCCAGCGTGTCGCGCAGGTCCGGGGCCTGCGCCAACTCGGTGTCGCGATAGGTCCCCGGAACGAGCAGTCGGGTGGTGCGGTCGGCGGCGGCCAGATGGCGGAGCAACAGCAGGCTCCCCTGGTCGGCCCACTGGAGGTCGTCGAGGACGAGGACGACGGGCTGTTGCTCGGAGATCATGGAGAGCAGCCCCACCACGGCGGCGAAGAGCAGGAAGCGCTCGGTGTCGGCGTCGGTGGCCGTGGACGGTGGCAGGTCGGGGATGCGGCGAGACAGAGCGGGCACCAACCGCGACAGTTCCGACCCGTGCGTCTCGACGTGGGCGCGCAGCTGGTCCTCGGGGGCGTGGGTGACCCAGTGGCCGACGGCCTCGGCGAAGAGCTGGTACGGGGTGGCCAGGTCCTCCTCGCAGTGGCCGAACAAGACGCATGCCCCGCTGTCGTAGGCGGCCCGGGCCGCTTCGGCCACCAGGGTGGTCTTGCCCAGACCGGCCTCGCCCGAGATGAGCATCACTTCGCGGCCTTCTCCGGCGGCGACCCGCTTGAAGGCATCGGTCATGGCCTGGATCTCGGGCGCGCGGCCCACCAGACCCACCGCCGGACGACCGACCAGCCGGCCCGGAAGGGGGATGGCCCCGGTGTCCGCCGCGCTCAGGGGCTCCCACGCCACTTCGACGGCACTGACCGGGTCGGGCAGGCCCTTCAAGGTCAACGGGCCGAGGTCGCGGCACGGGTGACGGTTCCGGCGACCGGCCATCATTCGCACCACCTCGGCCGCCAGGACCTGGCCACCGGCGCAGGTGGCACATAACCGGGCGGCCTCGACGACGGGGTCGCCGAAGAAGTCGTCGTCCTCCCGACTGACCTCGCCCCCGCTCAGCCCCACCCGGAGGCCGACGGCGTGCTCCCGGCCCCGGTTGTCACGTTCGACGCCCTGCTGCATGGCCACGGCACACGACAGTGCGGCCGAGGCCGTGGCGAAGACGACCATGAGCCCGTCCCCGAGGTTCTTCACCTCGGTGCCCCCCGCCTCGGCCAGGGCCTGGCGCAGGATGGAGAAGTGGCCCCGGCGGAATTCGTCGGCCGCCTCGACGGGCAGGCGTTGTGACAACTCCGTGGAGCCGACCACGTCGGTGAACAGGACGGCCGCGAATTCCGTGGTCAATAGTCACCTCCCCGCCAGTGCACCACCGTAGGCGAGGAAGGAAATGCTCTGCCCGGTGGCGTAGCTGACCTTGCCCGACTCCCCGGGGCTGAATCCTCGCCCGAGACGACGACGGCGGTGCCGGCGGGAGGCGACGGTTGCGACGTCAGTCGCCGGCCGCACGGTCACCGGTGACGTCCCAGACGTGGTGGATGGGATCGTGGACCATGTACCGGGCGATGGTCTCGACTCGGAAGGAGGACCCGTTGCCCCGGCGGCCGGGCCGTTGCCATTGGCCGTCGGTCACCTCGTCGAGCTGTGTCGCCATCGCCTCGGCGGCGGCGGCCAGCTCGGCGACGACCACCTCGGGGACCTGGCTGTCGTACCTGTCCTCGACGGCCGACGCGTCCTGGTCCCAGTTGTCGAAGAGGGGATCGTCGTCTTTCAGCATGAGGCGGATCCTGGTGCGGAAGAGGCGGTAGACGTCGCGGACGTGACAGGCGTATTCGAGAGACGACCAGGACGAGTCCGAGGGACGTCCCGGCACGATGGCGCCGTCGGTGAGAAGGCGATTCCAGACGCGGGCGTTCTGCCGCACCAGTCCGGCCACCTCGTCGTTCCGGCAGCCGCCGGCGTCGAAGCCACACTCCGGGCACGGTCGGTCGAGGACCCAGGTCCAGTCCTTGGTGTCGGGAACGACCACATCCCGAGAATACGGCCACATCCGAGAGGCAACCAAGAAATCTTCGTAACCTTGCAACCTTCGGCGCTGGTTGCGCGTGTCTGTGGGCAGAGGGGCGGTGCGACGGGCGCCGCTTCACCGACGAGGGGAAAAGGACATGACCACCGGGAGGGGAAGAAAAGCCTGGGAGCGTGTCCCGGCGGTGGCGGCGGGAGCGCTGTTGATTGCCGCTTCAGTCGTTCTCGGCGTGCCTGCGCGTGCGGGAGCGACGGTTGCGCCGAGCCTCACGGTGAGTCCCGACACGGGACCGATCGGTTCGGTCGTCACCGTGACGTTCTCCTCTCCGGCGGGGGACGGTTGCGGGCCCGTGGCATTCGGGCCCGGGAGCACCGGGGGCCAGGGCACGCTGCTGCCGTACAACGGGAACACCGGTAGCCAGCGCTTCGTCATTCCCGGCGTGCTCGGACCGCCCAATGGACTTCCCGGCGCGGCGGTGACAACGGGGCACTACACGTTCTCGCTCGCCTGCGACACGACCAACTTCGCGGGATCCGAGATCACCGTGTCGGTACCGTTCACGGTGACCACCCCTCGTCCGTCGCGCTTCGTGGGCCTCGCCCCCACCAAGGACGGCAACGGCTACTGGCTGGCCCAGGCCGGCGGCGGCGTCTTCAGCTTCGGCGACGCCGCCTTCCACGGGTCTCTGCCCGGCGAGGGGATCGTGCCCGCCGCCCCCATCGTGGGGATCGCGGCGACGCCCGACGGTTTGGGCTACTGGCTCGTGGGCGCCGACGGCGGTGTGTTCTGCTTCGGCGACGCCACGTTCTATGGCTCACTGCCCCAGCAACGCGTCGTCCCCGACGCCCCCTACCTCGCCCTCACCTCGGACACGATCGTGGGCATCACCGCCGACCCCGCCGGCGGTGGCT